>Ga0070716_100000533_pt1 | contig 15916 bp, 10 predicted proteins | sample LARL112metaG_FD_71395 | JGI IMG/M metagenome (GOLD analysis project Ga0070716, IMG submission 71395) | Corn, switchgrass and miscanthus rhizosphere microbial communities from Kellogg Biological Station, Michigan, USA - LAR L11-2 metaG | ecosystem: Host-associated > Plants > Roots > Rhizosphere... | reverse complement strand
GCCACGACACCATTGAAGCAGAGCGCTTGCTGGCTGATCCGCTGGTGCGGTTCTGCCTGGATCATCTTACAAGCGCCGAACAGCGCGCTTTGGAAAGCGATCTTTCCATGGCAGCGAGCATCCAGCGCGCTCTTTTGCCGAAACCAGGCCTGGCACCAGCCGGGTGGGATGTGCGCTACCACTATCAACCCGCAGGCATGGTGAGCGGCGATTATTGCGATCTTTTCGAGACCGACCGTGGCCTGCTTTTTATGCTGGGGGATGTTTCCGGCAAGGGTGTTGCCGCGTCGATGCTCATGAGCCACCTGCATGCAACGTTTCGCAGCCTCGCTGAAGCCGGTGTGGAGCTTGATCGCATGGTTGCAGACGCCAACCGCATTTTCTGCGAGAGCACGCTCGCTGGACAATTCGCAACTCTCGTCGTTGGACGAGCCGCCCACGATGGTTCGGTGGAGTTTGTCAGCGCGGGGCACCTTCCCGTGCTTCACATCGAACGTGACGGAGCAACGCCGAAGGATTCCACGGGAGTGCCCCTCGGAATGTTCTGCAACACGCGCTTCCCCGTTCATCGGCTTACGTTGGCTCACGGTGACACGCTGTTCCTCTATACCGATGGATTGACGGAAGCACGAAATCGCGCAGGCGCAGAGTATGGTCTCCAGCGAATCCAGACGTTGGCGGCTCGGCACACAGGGATAGAGCCTGCGGGGCTGATTTCCAAATGCCTGGAAGACCTGGAGAACTTTGCGGAGGGCGTGAAGCAACCGGACGATTTGGCGCTTCTCGCGGTTCAGCGCGCGGAGTAAGAACGTTCAGCTCTGAAGGAAGGCGTTAGTTTAGACCTGCGAACCTTGCGGCGACAACGTTTTCTCCAGGCGCCGGAATCATCGCGGTCTTGGCAGGAACGGTCCCGGGTTTCTCCGAAGGTTGAGGCGCCAGTGGCCAGTCCAGAGCTTTGATGAAAGCATCGAATTTGTCGCGCGTCGTGCCTTCGAGAGTGACGCACTCGAGTCCCAGACAATCCAGGAACACGCCGCCATCGGGAGTATCAAACGAAAAAAAGTTCGGGCGGCGAAGCAAGTTCGAGCGTTCCGCGTATTTTTTCTCCAGTGCTTCCGAATATTGTCCGAAGAATCGCGCCGCGCGCACTTCGCTGTCGAGACGCACGCGCGCTACCAGAATAAGCTTCTTCGTTTGTTTGTGCTCGAAGACAGCGTAGCGGTCGCCGTCCCAGGCCGCCGCCAAATTCTTCGCTCGCTCGTTGTCCAGGAATTGCTTCAGGACTTCCTTCCACCCAAATTCACCCATGATGTTTTCATCGAGCTTAGACCAGTTGCTGCCAAGCACTTTCTCAAGCTGCGGAAGAGCGACAGTCGTGGGTGCCTTGCCTGACCGGTACAGCGCGGGATGGAGAATCTGCTGCGTGGAAACCGGCGGCTTCTCGAACACCCCCGACAGAGCAGGCCATCCAACGTTTCTCATGACGGCAGCCGAAAAATTCAGTCCGCCAATATAGGGAAAAATTAATGCGTCCTTGAGGAACGGCGGAGCTTTTTCCAGCGTCGGAGTGCTGCCCAGGTCGCCGATCAGCATGCTGGGATCAAAATCGGGCAGATCCTTCAAAGAGCGCCCTGTTCCAAGCATCAGGTAGTCGACCATGGCGGCCATGGCGCTGCCCTCGAGCACGGCGTCACGCGCCAACTCGGCATCTTCATTGGGGCGGGCCGCCCTTAACCACGCCTCGATCTGGAAATGCTGGTCTTCGAGTGCGTGCGTCAATTCATGCGCCATGACCATGCGCTGGTCGCCCACAGGGCTCCAGTCCGCGATGTAAAACTCGCGCGCCTTGGGATCGTAAAGCCCTTCGACCTGTTCGGTGAGCACGTTCACCATGAAGTAATCGAGATCGAAGCCCTTGGGGAGAAGGCCAAAAGCTTCCGCGCTGCGCTGATCGGCATAGCGTTCGGCGGCGTTTTTTTCTTCGTTCATCTGCTTGATGACGTACGCACGGATTTCTTCCCGCGAACGCAGCGATTTTTTCAGCGGGGTAACGAGTTTCAGGCCCGTGATCTGGCTCATCTGGCCAAGGACTTCGTCAGCGGCGGCAATGAAGTCCGCGTCCGTAGCGGGCTTGGAATCTGCAGGGGGAGGTGTGACAGAAGCTTCCTGCGCACTGACGGTGAGGCCAAGGAGCACGGCGACGCTCAAGAGAAGAACGCGCAGCCCGAAACAAGCGTGTTTCCAGTGAGAGGTCATATCATTTTCAGGATAGCAGAATGGCGACCGCACCGTCTTTGCGCCGGCTTTGCACCCACTACTTCCCCGACTCTATCAAGGGCATCCGTTGCCGGCGATACTGTTTAGTGAGACGTGGTGTAGAATTTGCGCCGAGGGTTTCGTGGACGGAAGGAAATGAACCATGCGATGCGTCAACAACAGACGAATCTCGATTTGGCGCGCGGCCGCTCTGACAATATTGCTGGGAGCGGGAAATCTTGCGGAGGCGCAAACGCCTTCTCCGGCATTGCTAGTGTTGGAAAAGAGCGACAACATGCTGGCGATCGTGGATCCCGCGAATTTGCAGATCGTGGCGCGCGTTCCTGCGGGCCAGGATCCACATGAGATCGTGGCATCGCCGGACGGCAAGCTTGCCTACATCTCGAACTACGGCGGTTCCGACAGTACGCTCAACACCATCTCGGTAATCGATCTGACTGCGCGGAAGGCGTTGGCGCCGATCAATCTCGGGGCGCTACGCTCCGCGCATGGACTGGCATTCGCGGGCGGCAAGCTGTATTTCACGGCGGAGACGAACAAGATCGTCGGACGCTACGATCCCGCCACGCAAAGCGTAGATTTAGTTCTCGGCACGGGGCAGGACAGAACGCACATGGTGGCGGTCAACGAAAATCTCGACAGGATCGTGACTTCAAACGTTAGTTCCGGAACGATCAGCATCATTGAGCAGGTTTCCCCAAGAGCTGACGGACTCGGCCCTCTGCGGGGGACGACGGGGCCCCTCTTGACAGGTTCTCCTGCCGCTAGCGGTCCTCCTCCGGGAACGAGTACGCTACCCGCTAGCCTGCGCAAAACATGGCGTGTGACCAACGTCGCAGCCGGACGCGGTGCGGAAGGTTTTGATGTGTCGCCCGACGGCAAAGAGATTTGGGCGGCAAATGCGCAGGACGCCACCGTGACCATCATTGATGTCGTCTCCAAACGCGTCACACAAACGGTTCCTATCCCGGTGAGAGGAGCCAACCGCCTGAAATTCACGCCGGATGGCAAGCGCGTGCTGTCATCGGGCTTGGGCGCAGGAGCGGGCCCCAACGTTGTGGTTCTGGACTCCGGCACTCGGAAGGAGCTAAAGGCCTTCGATCTGGGAGGCGGTGCGGCGGGGATCTTGATTGTGCCCGATGGTTCACGCGCGTATGTAGCCGTCAGCGCGAAGGACAAAGTTGCTGTCGTGGACTTGAAGAATTTGGAAATCACCGGATACGTGTCCACGGGGCGGCAACCTGACGGTCTGGCGTGGGTGCAATAAATACAGTTCTGCCGAACCGATCCCTGTTCTGAAGCGGGTCAGTTCCAGACTGAAACACTTGTCTTTGTTCCGAAAACTTAACAGTATCGTGATTCTGTTGTACTCTGCTTACAGGGATTCACTCAGCCCCCGAGGGATTGATGCTTCCCGGTTTTCGTCTGCGGCAAGCCCGCGAGCGACTCGGATTAACCTATCGAGATGTGGAACGCGCCAGTTACGAACTGGCCGCGCGCCGAGGTCGTCCCGACTTCATCGTACACATCAGCAGGCTGGCAGATATTGAAAATCGTGGGGTCGTGCCGGGCCTGCACAAATTGTATACGCTGGCGGCCATTTACCGGCTGAATCCAGTGGAAATTTTCCGCTGGTACGACGTGCCTATCGAAGAGTGTTTTCATGATGGGGCGTCGTTCGCAGTGCCGAAGACGCATCTGATGGCAGCGCCGACCTCGTTGCGCATACCGATGAAATTTGATCCGGCGTTTGATCCGCGGCGAACAGAATTCCTGTCGCGAATGGTGGAGAAATGGGGGAACTTTGAAGGCGTGCTCACGAATGGCCACAGCCATTACTTCTATGGATATATCGGAACATCGGACCGGCGAATGATGCCGTTGCTGCGTCCCGGAAGCATCGTGCTGGTCGATGGTTCGGTAAACAAAATCGATGATGGCGATTGGACTACCGAGCATGACCGCCCGATGTATTTTGTCGAAGTGCGCGACGGATATCGTTGCGGATGGTTCCATCAGGATGGTTCGCGGCTGGTGATGCAACCCCATCCGCTGTCCCACTGTTTACCGGAAACGTGGCGCGTGCCGGATGAGGCGGAGATCGTGGGACGCGTGACGGGAATGGTTACGCGCCTGAACGGGCCGGAGAGCGTTCCTCATCGAGAATTTCCAGAATAGTTCGGAGATTTGAGCAGAAAAGGTCCTTGAGGTAATCCGGGGCCTGTTCCGGCACAAGGACGCGAAAAGCTTCGTTGCGGCGCCAATGAGAAACCGCTATAGACATTCCGCCTTCCATAGCCGCGAGGCAAGCTCGTAGATCTCCCTCCTGGACGGAAAGCGGCTCTTCCAATATCCGTTCGAAAATCTGTTCATGGCAAAGCTGCAAAGCTTGCTGGATAGACGCGTCTGGATAGAGAGCGGCAAGTCCGGCGTGTTCATACCGACCGCTGGAAAGGTCCCGCAAGGAAGCAATATAGGTTAACCGGGCAAATTGCCCAGGAATGCCCGCAAGAGTCGTCAGCGTGAAGTCCTGAATGACTTTGCGGTTTTGCTGGAACTGAGTGAGCGTTCTCATCCCGCCTGTGTTCCGCAATCGGAACATCTTCCGTAAATGATCTTCGCCGAGAACGTCCCTCCTCACCCTGTACGTCAGGAGGGATACAACCTTGAAAAAACTAGCAATGGCAGTGGCAGTCTCTGCTTTGGCCGTATTGATGGTACTGCCTGTTGTGCGGTCCGTCAACCTCTCAGCCGGTAAACCATCCACAAGCGATCGCACCTTGACTGCCGATGGTTGGCCGCTCCCACCGGGACCGCCGACCTCCAACGCAACGCTCGTAGCCGACGGCTGGCCACTACCACCGGGACCGCCGAGCTCCAACGCAACGCTCGTAGCCGACGGTTGGCCACTACCACCGGGACCGCCGAGCTCCAACGCAACGCTCGTAGCCACTTCCACCGGGACCGCCTTCAAAGAGTCAACTCATAGCTATCGCATGAGAATTCTCTAATCGTGAGGGGGACTGAATCAACGGGATTCAGCCCAGTACTCCTGAACTACGGTGGGAGAACACTCTGCCTATTCAATCGACAAGTGCGCATGTGTTAAGATGCACGCGTGTTAAGAGATCTATCGCAAGCGCAGCAGATACTGTGGGCCGTAAACATTCTCGCAGGAGCTTTGCTTCTTGGCTTGCTTGCGGTTCGCAAGAACTACCGCGAATATCCCGCTTTTTCTCTCTATGTGCTTCTGAATCTGGTTCTCGGCATTTTGGTATTTCTCGTCTACCGCCGACTGGGGTTCTTCTCTAACGCCTCCTGGCGTATCGCATGGGGGATGCAGGCACTGGTGCTTTGCGTGCGTGGTCTGGCAGTGATGGAGGCATGCAAGCGTCTCCTTTCCCACTATCGCGGCGTTTGGGCGCTTGCCTGGCGCGTTCTGCTTGGGTGCGGGTCTCTTGTGCTGCTGTACGCCGGCTTGGCAGCAAGACACGGACTGGGATTCGTCCTGCCGAAAGCCGAGCGGGCTATGGAACTGGCAATCGCCTCAGTGATCGTTGGCGTATTCGTTTTTCTTCGCTATTACGACGTGGAAGCGAAACGCGAGGACCGCTCGCTGGCACTGGGGTTTTGCCTTTATTCGTGTTTTGGCGTGCTGAACAACACGGTACTTGAACGCTTCTTGGATAGCTATGTCTCTCTCTGGAATTTTCTAGGCATGCTGGCGTTTCTTGCCAGCATGCTCCTGTGGACCTGGGCCCTTCGCAAGCCGCAAACCGAAGGAAGCCCGAAAGAAACCCTCTTGCCTTCCGGGGTTTACCAAGCGCTTGCGCCTCAATTCAACCTGCGTTTGCGCCTGCTCAATGAACAGCTTGCCCAATTCTGGAAAACGGAGGCTACTCGAAATTGAATCTCACGCTTATTTTGTTTTTTGGGTTCGTCGTCCTCCTTCTCCTTGCGTTAGAGTGGGCGCTACGGAAGCCCCGCTACGTAAGGAATTTCCAGACCGACCCGCACGCGCTGGAAGGAGGCGAGCGCCATGTTGATTACCTGCCGCAAATCCGCCAAGCGTTGGCAGCGGCAGATTACGATTTTCTCTCGAAGAGAGTTTCTCGTGTCACGCTGCGGCGAGTCCGCCGGGACCGCCGGGGAATCGCCCTGGCCTACCTGGCGGCACTGCGCGGGGATTTCCGGAGCCTCTTGCGGATGGCGAGGGTGATCGCCGTGCTGTCTCCGGAAGTGGCTGCGGCGCATGAGTTCGAGAGGCTGCGCCTCACCGCAAGGTTTGCCTGGCAATACCAGATGATTCGATGGAAATTGATGGCGGGCTTCGCGCCGTTGCCGCAACTGGACGGACTGAGTGCGCTGGTCAGCGGATTCAGCGTTCGAATGGAAGCGGCGCTGAAAGAGCTCGGGGAGCGCGCTGCGCTTGCGGCAGAGCTTGCTTCATCGATGAATCGCCGCGGCTTGAGCGCTGTTTAGCAGCAACTCGTCCACGGCCGCCAATAGATCGGTCGCCTTGAAAGGCTTCTGCAGAATGTGACGGCCTTTCCCGGCGATGTGCTCGCCTGTGTCTTCTGCGGGTGCGACGGCGCACATCCAGATTAATTTCTTGCTGAGGGCAGGCTTGTGCTGGGCCAGCCATTCGCCGAAGTCCTCTCCGTTCGCCCCGTCAGAAACGTGCAGGTCGGCAACGATCAGATCGAAGCTTTCTTTTTCCAGAAGGATTTGCGCTCCACGCACGTCTCTTGCTGAGTCTACTTGATGATCGCGGGAACGCAAGATGGTGCTGACCGCTTCCAGCACGGAATCGTCGCGATCCACGAGGAGGATCCTTCCATTTCTACCTGGAGTGGCCTTCTGCTCAGACGCGGACATGGCGGAGGAGGGCACCGCTTGTTGAGGCAACTCGATCAGAAACGACGCGCCGCGCTCCGGAACGTTGCCCACCCGAATAGTCCCGCCGTGTTCCGTGATAATTCCATAGCAAATGCTTAAGCCCAGGCCAGTTCCCTTGCCGACCGGCTTCGTGGTGTAGAAGGGATCGAATACCTTAGAAGCATCTTTGACGCCCGGTCCGCTGTCGGTGAATTCGATACACAGCCTGTCACCATTCAGGCCGGTGCGCACCCACAGATCGCCTTCTGTGGAATGTTCCAGGATGGCGTCAACCGCGTTGTTCACCATGTTGAGGAAAACCTGTTGGAGCTGGTGCGGATCCGCGAACGTCACGGGGAGACTTTCGGCGAGATTCAGGTGGACGCGGATGTTGTGCATGCGCAAGTCATAGTCGCGCAAGGCCAGCGTCTCTTCAAGGGCCTGGTTGATCTGCACTTGCATGCGCTCAGGCTTATGCTGGCGGGCGAAGCTGAGAAGGTTCTGCACGATGCGATGAGTGCGCTGCGCCTGCTTGTAAAGTTTGTCTGAATACTCGACTCCCTGCTGGCCCATCTGTCCGCTGGATGTCAGCAACTGGCTGTAGCCGAGGATGGCTGTAAGGGGGTTGTTCAATTCGTGCGCGACGCCGGAGATCAACTGGCCGACGGCCGCCAACTTCTCGCTATGGAGCAGTTGTTCCTGGGTGCGGCGCAGATTCTCGTAAGCTTGGCGCGTTTCCTCATAGAGAATCGAGCGCTCGATAGCGCTGGAAATCTGGCTGCCGACGGCGATAAGCAGGTTTACGTCGGCCGGAGCGAACTCCCGAGGCGTGCGGCTGCCCGCGACCAAGCCGCCGATCACGCGGTCCTTGGACCACAAAACCACAAGATAGGCATCAACAATTTCTTCTTTTGCCTGCGCGTCGCGGAAAACCTGAGGCAGTGGCAAGCCTCGCGCTGAAAGAAAAGTCGCGTGGACGGCCTTGATGTGCTGCATCAGCTCCGGCCTCACCGAAACCGGCGGAAAGCGCCTTGAAAACTCCGAACGATGCCCGACGGCCGCGACGCGCCGCAACTGCGTGCCGCCCTCTTCGAACAAATAGAGCGAAGTGGCATCCAGGTTAAAGAGTTCGGCCATCTGGCCAAGGGTGCGATGCAGCGAATCGGTCAGGTCCAGTGATTCGGTCAGCGTTTTGCCAATCGAATTCAGCACCAAAAGCTCGCGATTGCGGCGACGAATTTCGGATTCAGCCCGCTTTCGCTCGGTAATGTCGAGCAAGAATCCCTGATAGGCGGTCACGTTTCCTTCAGCATCCCGGACGGCAATGGAAGATTCCTGCATTATGCGTATTTCGCCGTCTTTGCGGCGCATTTCAAATTCAAAATCGGCAACGCTGCCATGCTGATCCAGGAGCTTCTTGAGCCTTTCGCGGTCGGAGCTGTTCGCGTAAAACGTCGTCGGGATGTCCAGCGCCAGCAGTTCCTCACGGCTTTCAAATCCCGTCATTCGAAGAAGCGCATCGTTGAAATCGAGGAAGCGGCCCTGGGGCGTGGAGATAAACACGCCTTCCTGAACGCTGGATACCAGCGAGCGGTATTTTTCCTCCGCGCGCTTGCGATCGGTGATGTCTTTCAAGACGTGAACAGTTCCGAGCTGCACTCCGCTCGGATCCGTAAACGTGGAGTTGGATGCCAGGAAATAGCCGGGCAGCCAGGGGTCGGGATCGTCGCCTTCCCCTGCGATCCCTTCGCAATATGGGCAACTCTTATAGCCGGCGTTTTGAACCGGAAGAAGCTCCATCACGCTACGACCGACAAGCGCGTTCCCTTGACGTCCCAGGAGTTGGCTCAGCCGATGATTGCTGCGCAGAATGCGCCCGGCGCGATCGTGGACCAGTATCGGGTCGCCGATGGAATCAAAGGTGTATTCCCACTGGCGTTGTACGGCGGTGACTTGTTCAAACAGACTGACGTTCTGAAGTGTCAATCCGAGCAGGTTCGCGATGTTCACGAGACACGAAAGCTCGTCCGGCTGAAAGCGCCCCTCCCGGGTCGAACCAACCGCGATGACTCCCAAGGGCTCTTTCTTGCCGGGGAGCGGCAGCGTAACGAGTGTTTTCAGTCCAGCCTCTTCCACTCTCTTCAGAGCCGCAGGATCCCACTCTTCACGAGACTCCAGGAATTGGCACTCCTCTTTCAACACGTGTTGGGCCCAAGGCTGGGTGGCAGAGAGCTTGGCGTAGCGCGTCATGTACGACTGGTCGAATCCCACCGATGCCCGCGCCACCAGCTGCGCCGAATTCCCTTCGCCTTCTTTCAGGCGGACAATGCCGTGTGTGGCGCCAAGGCTCTTCACGAGATGCGTCAGCACCTGGTTAATCACTTCCTGCATGGACAGCGTCTGCGTGCTTGCGGCCGTCAAGAGCGTCAGCCGGCGCATCTTTTCATTGAGCTCTTCGCTTCGAGTGCGCGCGCCCTCCAGGACCACCACGACCATGGCGATGCCCAGCGCAATGCCAAGAAAATGGTCGAAGGCCACACGCAACAGGAAGAGAGGACTACCCAGCCAAAGCGGGCGGTCTAGGCCATGTAGGCCACTCAACAGGAATACTCCTGCCAGGAGCTGGGCCCCGTGGCTGCGGCGCGCCATCTGCGATCTCCACATGACCCAACCGGCAAGCAGACAAATTGCGGTCTCGAAAATGGCCGTTTCCCAATGGAGAGCAGCAACTTGCCGGGGTCCCCGGCGTTCGATGTAGTAGATAGCCGCGAGGACTAAGGCGAACAGCGGAACGGCAGACCAGAATCGCCGCTCCGAGCCTAGCGAGCAATGCACGACGGCGATCAGGAAGAGAATCAGGGCAGCGGCCTGGCCCAGCACACTTGCGAGATTCAACCCGGGGAGCTGGCGAATCAACAGTGCCAATTCACAAAACGATGCGAAAGTGAAGCAACACCACCCGCCAAGCCAAAACCGGAAATAGCTAGCATGGTTATCGCGGCGGAAAAGAAGAAACAGAACCAGCAGGATGGTCGAGGCAGTGGCTTCGAAGAACGCGGTCCCAAGCAAGCCTTGATTCGCCAACACCGTGACCCGCCTCCCGGCCGGTAATGCCGTCGCTGCGGTGATGGTGCTGCCGCGAAGCTTGCTGTGGACGGCGAGAAGCTCTGAGGAGTGACCCTCCAGTGACGCTAACACGCTATTTTCTTACTAGGCAAGCAAGTCCCCGTTTGTCTGTGCCGTCACATATAATGCCTACTGGGAGCACACCAACGTGGAGATGGAAAACATACTCGTCGTGGATGATGAGGAGGCGATTCGAGAGGTCGTCTCGACCATGCTCGAGTCCAAGGGCTATCGTTGCACTGCGGTGCAGAACGGCCGAGTGGCGCAGGACCAGGTTAAAAAAGCTACGCCCGACCTGGTCTTGAGTGACATGATCATGCCGGAAATGGACGGCATCCGGCTGCTGGAATGGATGCGGCAGTACGACCCGGAAGTACCTGTGATCATGGTCACGGCGATCCACGACATTTCCACAGCCCTCGAAGCCATTCGCCGCGGCGCCTACGACTACATCCTCAAGCCCTTCGAAAAGGATCAGCTCTTTTTGGGCGTTGGACGCGCCCTGCAACATCGCCGGCTAATCATCGAAAACCGTAATTATCAGCGCAATTTGGAGCAGCTTGTCGAAGAGCGCACTGCGCAGCTCACCGCCAAGCACGTGGAGCTCGAACAGTCTTACGACGATACGCTCGAAGCCCTCGGAAGCGCTCTCGACTTGAAGGACGCCGAAACCGAAGGACATTGCCAGCGCGTCACCGCGTTTTGCATATCCATCGCCAGATCCATGCCCGTGCCGGACCAGTATCTGCCTATCCTGGCGCGCGCCGCTTTCCTTCACGATATCGGCAAAATGGCCATTCCGGACAGCATTCTTCGCAAACCCGGCCCGCTGGACGACGCCGAAAAAAAGAAAATGCGCGAGCACTGCGAAATCGGCTACAACATGTTGATTCGCATTCCGTTTTTGCGCGACGCTGCGGAAATCGTCCTCGCTCACCAGGAGTTTTTTGACGGCTCAGGCTACCCGCGCGGCCTCAAGGGCGAACAGATTCCTCTGGGAGCGCGAATCTTTACCATCGCCGATTCGCTCGATGCCATGATCAGCGACCGTCCTTATCGCCGTGCCTTGCCGATGTCCCACGCCCGGGAAGAGATTAAGCGCTGCTCCGGCAGCCAGTTTGACCCCGCGGTCGTAGATGTGTTTATGACCATTCCCGAACAGCACTGGCTGGATTTGCGCGAACACCTCGGCTCGCCCTTCCGCCTGGCGCATCTGAAGAATTTGTAATTCTCTCGAATCCAACCCGCGTCGAATCTACGGCCTCTCTTAAACGGGGGCTACTTTGGATTTAGTCGGGAGGAGGAGCACCCTTCGGAAGATTAATCTTATCGCTCGTGTCCACGGCGAAAAGACTGAAGTTGCTGAGCGTATGGCTGTGATGATAGCGCCTGCCGTGCAGCTCAAGGTACATGTCGGCATACCAGGGCAACCAAAGTTCGGTCTTCCCATTCTGAAAATTCACCGGCCCGTAATCGATCGCCAAATGGTCCCGCAGCAGGCCCAAATCCTTCATGGGCTCGCGCAAGTCTGATTCCACGTGCAAGACGTTGTAGCTACTGGCCGCGACCCACACCCGGCCCTTGAGTGGAATTTCGACCGTCTTGGTTTTCGTCTCCCAAAGCCGGAGGAAAGATTTCACATCGGGCTTTTGCTCGAAATGCAGTATCCACGCCGCCTTTCCGCGCCACTGGCCGAGGCCTTCGCATTTGAAGTTCAGCGCTTTGGCAAAACCTGGATGAAAAACATCCACGCCGAGACTTACCAGCCCGACCGTGGCCAACGAAGTGGGAAACGAATCGGTGCCTGTGCCGCCATCGCGTTTCTCATCGAGAAACACCAGCCCGTCTTTCGCATGCTCGATGAAAACCATGTAAGAAAAACTCTTGTCGCGGATTTGCGAGACTTCCCCGCGGGCATTGACCTCTTCATGCTGAATGTGCTCAGTGGCCAGGAACTTTTCCAGGTTTTCCAGTTGTCGGATGGTGCTCTTGCTGGTGTGTTCGACAATATCATCTGCGGAGCAGGAAACGTCCGGAGCCACTCCGGGCACCGAAGTATCCACACTGGGCGGCGCCCATGGCGTTACCGAGGCGGCAGACACGCTGGGAAGCGGAGCCGCGTTCATACTTCCGAGCGGCGCCGCTGCATCCCCAGGCGCCGCCTTTGTCAGGCTGGCAAGAGTGTCCCTGGCCACGGCCGCCGAAGGTGACTTTGGATACTCGCGCAGCACTCCCTCCAATTCCAGCCTAGCGCCTTCGCGATTCCCCTGTGCTGCCAGGATTTGGCCCAGCAACGTTTTCGCAGAAGCCGAATCTTCAGAATGGAAAGCAGCCGCGCGTTCCGCATGTTCCTGCGCTTTGGGATATTCCCGCAATTGCGCGTACGCATTGGCCAGCAGCAGATGCCCGCGCTCTGAGGAGGCGTTTAGTTGCAGCGCTTTCTCAAGGGTTTGCGCCGCTGCCGCAGCCTGATTCAGTTGCACTTGGACGTAGCCCAGTCCAAGCAGGGCACGTTCTTGCGCGCGCGAAGAACCCGCTGCCTTCTGAAAAAATTGCTCCGCGACGGGCAAGTTATGATGGTCCAGCTCCAACATGCCTTGCAGGTATGCGACATCGGGATTCGTCGGAGCTATCTTGGCCGCCTTGTCCAGGTGCTTGCGCGCATCCGCATCATTCTTCTTCTGCATGGCCTCCATGGCCTTGTCCATCTCTTTGATCAGGCCGAGCGGAACGACGGGAGGCCGCGTGGCACCATCCGCGCTCTCCGATTCCGGATGCATGTAAATAAATACGTATTGATTATGCGACGTCAGCGATTGCGTGATTTCAGTCCGATCTTTGGCGGTCTTGTAGCCTTGAGCGCTGACTTCTATGTTGCAATCTCCCGCCGGCACATTGTGGAATTGCACCTGCGCCCCAATACCTTGCGGGGCTCCGCTCACGTCGATTCCGGCAGCCGGGCAAGTCAACTTCACCAGGGCGTTCGCGCTAACGGGGAGGCCGGTTGACTCTCGCACGCTGACGTAGAGATTCGCGGAAGCCGCTCGCCAGGCTGCGTTGTTCGCAAAAGATGGGTCCCCGGGAATGCTTGAGGTGTCCTGGGCCGCTCCCGGCGGGACCCAAAGTAGCACTGCGGCGACCGCCGCAAACAAACTGGCAATGAATGTCAGAGTTCTTGACTTTCGAAGCATGGCTGGCCGCTTTCAGGAGAGTCAGAGTACAAGAGCAACTCGCAGCGAACGCTGCGGCAGGCTCCTTTACTAGCTATAGTCTACTGCCTGGCGAGATAAGCCTCCACACAGGAATTTAGATCGGAGCGCTCCGCATCCCTTGCAAGGATCAAGCGGAAAACGTACTATTCTCTTGCGATGGCGCTCGTACCCATCAAGACAGCTTCCGAAACCGGCTACTGCGATTGCATTTGCGGCTGCTATGAACTGGCCAGCCTGCGCGATGAAGATACCGGCAAGGGCTACTGCCCCGCTTGCGGCAAAGATCACGTCGAACTGAACACTGGCGTCGGTATTCCGCTTCCCGCACCGGCAAAAGTCTCCGCAAATACGCCAGGCAGCCGTAAGTCTGCTTCGATGCCTTCCCCCGCCGATCCCCCTGGCCGCTTACGGTAAATCCACGTTCCGGCTGCGCGTTGACCGGTCAAGCTCGAAAAGCAAAAGGGCGCCCCATTGACCGGGACGCCCTTCAAAGCCCGCTCGCTCTCACAAGCAGAAGCGTTGGGCTGGCCTAGAAGATGAACTTCGCGGCCAGTTGCAGTGCGCGCGCGTTGCTTGCGAACACTTTTTCGGGATTGTTGAATTGAGCATTGCCCGGCTGCAGGAAACTGCGGCTTCCCGTATAGCCGATGGACTGAACATCGTTCAACGATCCCGGTACGAATTGCGGATGATTTAGTACGTTCAGCGCCTGCGCCGAGAATTCGACCTTCTTCGATTCGGTAAGCGAGAAGCGCTTCAACGCGGTGAAGTCGAGGTTATTGATGTGACGCGCTGGGATCGTATTCCTGCCGGCATTGAGCTGCGCAAATGCTCCGCCACGAATGTACTGCGCCGTAGGATTAATCGCCAAGTAGGCAACAGTGTGGGCAGAGAAGCAGCCGGCTTGCTGAGCCGCCGGAAGGGATGCGCATGTGTTCGTGCTGAAAAGCGTCGTCACGTTCGAGCTTGTTCCAGCCACGCCCTTAGGATTGAACACTGCCCGGTCGCCCGCGCTATCTCCATTTCCATTCACGTCGCTGCCGGACTGCACAGTCATCCACTCGGGGGACTGGTAGGTATAGATCGGTCCAGCTTCCCAGTTACCTAAGACGTTCTTCTTCAGCCAACTACCGCTCTTGAAGTACGGCACGTCATAGATGGCTGCAAGCGTGAATCGATGACGGCGGTCCAGCGCCGAGTTGGAACGATCTGCCGCCAGATTCTGAAAGTCCTGCGTGCGGCGTGGCGTCAATACGGAGGTAAAGAAGTCTGCCGTGCTGTTGTCGATCGTATGGCTATACGTGTAGGAGCTGACGAAGGTAAGGCCGTTCGCCATCCGGCGCGTAACCTGCGATGCAAGGCCATGATAGTTCGAGTCCCCATTGGGTGTGAACTGAACCAGGTTGGCACCGAAGAAACCTGCATTTTCAAAAGCGGGAACGAGGCTGTCTCCATTGCCGTAAGCGCCATTTGCAATCCCCGTCTTGTTATATGGGAGTGCGTCAAGCGCTGCCTGACCCGGATTTTGCGTATACGTGGGTAGGAACACTTTGCTGGTTGTCAGCGGCTGACGATTAATGCGCTCCTGTGTATTGAGGTGGATACCGCGCGTGCCCACATACCGCACCTCGACTGTATAGTCCTTGTGGAATACATGCTGGACCCCCAAGGTCCACTGCATCGACTTGGGGGAAAGCTGATCCACAACGATATGGTTGCCCGTGTTGAAAATCTGGCACGGTATCCCAGCAGCGACACCCTGAGAGACGCAAGCATTGCCGTCAGGAGTGCCCGGGCCGAACGATCTTAGGCCTCCAGTACCAGGCTTGATGCCGCCATTAGCCAGGTAATTCGGAATGTCCGGGGAGAATGGCGTGTCAATTGTTCCGCTCAACTGTGGCGGCAACGAAAGAATTCCGATGTTGTCGTAAAGAACGTCGTAAGCGATGCCAAAGCCGGCGCGGATGGAAGTCGTTCCGCTCGAACCCGGCGAGTAGGCGATGCCAATCCGCGGGGCCCAGTTATTCTTGGGAGCGCGCGGCTCGCTGAAGTCAACCACCCCAGGCACACTAGCGGCCTGATTCAGGCTTTGCGATCTCTCGCCAAACGGAATCGTTGTGTACTCGTAGCGCACCCCCAGGTTCAGGGTAAGGTTATGCCGGATGCGCCAGTCGTCATTGGCAAACCAGTAGAGAGCCGTCTGGTCGCCATAGTAGATGGGATTGCCGTTGCTGCGTTCGGCCAACGCATCGGGATTCACATCCCTCAAGAAACGGTCCAGCGTGCCGTAATCATAATCGCCGCGGGAACGCTGTGTGAACGACTGCGGTGAAATATACTTACGCCCTTCGATGCCAAATTTGAAAGTGTGGTGCGACTTCGTCCAGGTGACGTTGTCGGTGGCCTGATAAAGGTTTTGATAT
>Ga0070716_100000531_pt1 | contig 15938 bp, 12 predicted proteins | sample LARL112metaG_FD_71395 | JGI IMG/M metagenome (GOLD analysis project Ga0070716, IMG submission 71395) | Corn, switchgrass and miscanthus rhizosphere microbial communities from Kellogg Biological Station, Michigan, USA - LAR L11-2 metaG | ecosystem: Host-associated > Plants > Roots > Rhizosphere... | reverse complement strand
GTATTACTGCTAGTTTTCTCTGTGTCGGTAGCACCCACAGCAGTAATAGTAAACGCGCAAGTACCGGATAAAGACTGTGCATTTACTCCTACTTTGGCCAAATGTAAGCCTGATCAAAAAGGTAAATGTCCCTCAGGATTTAGTCTTAACGTAAACAGTGAGTGTATTCCTAATAAATGCCCTAAGGGATTTGTCAGACATGATAATGACCAGACCGGCAAGTGTTTTGCTATTGGGAAGTCTGGTACTGCTACGTTTAAGGTAAAGCTGAACTTAGCTTCGTATATATCAAATAAAAGTACAACTAAACTCAGTCCATAAAGTCCTACTGCCCCATTATTACCCCTTTCACACTGGAAACGTTGCTATAGCAAAAGTTACAATTTACACGCATAAACCCTTAGCAATTCCCTTCTATTTTTTTAGGCTTTCCCTGTCTAGACTGATACCCTAGCGGCTTCGGTTCCTACGGTAATCTCGATAATTACATTATACATGACAACAACAGCCCTAGAAATAAAGCCTGAGGGGCCCCTCAGACCTAGTTAGTTAGCATTTTGTTTTGCTTTGCTTTGGCTTTCTATGGCATTCGAACGTAGGTTCTACTTCCAGTGGTTGAAACGACATGGAGAGGCATATGCGTAAATGCAGGTCTTATTACAACTAAATCCTATTTGAACAGTAGCTGCCTAATTCTACTAACAAACTATATGAAGCTATTAGACCTGCTTTATCAGGCTTTTCAGAAGCCAAGCCAACGACGCCAATCTAGTATAGAAATATGTAGACACTAACTCCTACTACATAAATCAGTATCAGCCAACTCAAGCCCGATATATTGGCAAATCGAGCGAATAATACGAAGTACCATAACCAAACACCGATAGCATTAATTGTATTAACTATTGTATTAGTAACAGGGATATACACAACAAGTGTACCAACTGTATTTGCCGACTTGAGGATACTGAAGCAAGATACCAAACAGACTGCTAATTGTGAATCAGTAGGTGCGGATAGTCCTGTATCGGATTCATGTAATCAGAGAGGAGAGAATAATATCAATAATGGCGTAACAAGAACTGGGGGGAAAGTCAGGAAATCAGTCAACAGGTACCTTATTAATTAGGAAATCTTGCGTGATATCTGGAGGTGGATCTTGTCCAGGTAAGCCTTCCTTTAACGCACAAGTTACAGGTAATAACGCTCAGACAACCTCTTTCTCTATTAGTAATTGGTGTGGCCAATCTGTTACATTGGGTGGAGGTTCTTTTACAGTAAGAGAAGCTGCAGCTTTTGGCTTTACTCCTTCCTTCTCCGGTGATTGTATGCAATCTTCCTCTAACTCAAGAAGCAACCGGTACCATAGCTGTAGGACAGCATCTGACATGTACTATTACAAATAGTGCATTGTAACAATATCTTACTAAAAGCATTCAGATAGTAGACGAACAACAGCACCCAAATATGAGATAATAATGGAAGGACCACCTTCCCCATTTGTAGCAAGTCTATAGGCTGTTATCTTACCTGAATAGATAGAGACAAAGCTATATTGACAAGACCGCTCAGTTGGTAGACCACAATAATGAATAACAAACACCCACTCTATTAGTTTCGCAACTAGTCGCTATAAGTACAATTAATTAATGAGTCTACAAACTCGTACGACCTTTTTTACCATATAAGTCCAAAACTACCACTTTGCTTTATATATTGACAAGAGATTGTACTGTCCTAACGTATACTTGTTTTGTGACTGTTTATAGAGATCATTATACCCGTATATCTTTCGGCCCCTTATTGGAGAGATATCAGAAAAAGTCTATTATTAGACTTTATATTATTAGATTTCTAACAAGAATCTTAATGGCCAATTCGCTCAAAAAAATGGATTTTAACGTAATTTACGGGGACGCAGACAACGGCTTTATTCACATAGACCCAAAAATTAGTTGACCTCGTAGACCCCGCTACCTCCGACGAGGTCACACGCACCTCTACATTTGTTTCCGTTGTGTCACCTTCGACGAGCCTCAAGGTTATTGTTATGTAGGCAGATCTGATTTACTAGCAATTGCGCATGTATATGAGGAATTAAACCTGGAAGTATATTCTGCAAAAATGATACTTTCAGAGAATGACTGAAGGAGCCTTTAACTAACTGGACTGCATATATACACTCGATACAAATGCACACAATCCACACAGAGGCAAAAAAAACAAGCCAGCCACCAGGTACAGCCGCGGATTCTAATGCAGAATATGTTTACATAATTGAGGATCAGGAGGTTTGGTTTATAGACTATATTATTGGAATCGCATTTAAGACACCTGTAGGTTTTAGGACTTTAAACAGACACGATATCGGCTTAATGGAATCTGGAAGATCCTATACTGAACTCTATGATATCAAAGATTTTCAGGATTATATGGAAGAAAAGGTCGGCCAAGAAATTGAGATAGAGTCCTCAATAGACCAGGTAACAAAGCTAGAGAAAGATGATAAAAGGATAGTCTTTCAGCCTCACAAAAAATGTGTCTAAGAATTATGTAAAAAGACCTCTAATTATAAATCAAATTGCGAAGTTTACATTCAATCATTTCCTATCTGGCTTTCGTTTGATTTCTATCTCCTTCGTTAATCCCGTATGTGCTTATTCGATTCTAGATCTATCCTATTTTATCTCGCCCCTGGTACCGCCTGCACAAAATAGATAAATCCCCATAGCAGGATCATAAGATCTCAATTGTATAGATGACCCCATTTAGCAATGACTGTCAAATCACACACGGCCCAGCTGAAAGATCGTTTCTTAAAAAGGATTTTCTTAAAAGTGAAAGTAGGGAAATACAGGCCTATGGCTAGAACAGCGGCTTGAAATATCAGATGCATATTCGCTGTTCTTCCGTGCTTTGAGATATCGGGTTACAACAGACTACTATCTCATGAGGCTATGCGGTTTCATTAACCATTTCGACCACTGAACAGTTGCTGGGATCTCCTTGTTATGTTCTAAACTTAACCATCAGTATATCACTTATTCATTGAACTCTTACATCGCTAGCTGTATTTAAAAACTAAAAAGGGTCTTTTCTTTTGTTTCAGTTAAGCGGACATTTATTCAGCTTGAGTACCAGTAATTTCTGTGAATTTGTTATTATTATTGGAGGAAATATCTAAGTTAAAGCGTTACTATAACACAGAAGTTAAAACATATAAAATCATTGAACCTTCCCACATGTAAGTTGCGCATGCATGGTTATCCAACCATCAAAAAATGTCCCAAAACTCGATGCTCTCACTTAGTTGGTGTATGTATGACACATTCTTTGGAACACTATTGCTATGCATGAAGCCAATTAGCCAGTCTAATACGTGTTCAATTTCAAGATTTTGACAAAAATCGAGCCAGCAGATTTAGTATTTATTTATTGAAACACGATCAAAGTCCAGAAAAGTGATAAAGGTTTGATGTCCATATGCCGGACATTTGATTTCATTGACATCGATTACGGGAACTTTTAAATTTCTGAGAAAAGCTAAAGCATTAGTTACATCACTATCAGGTAGCTATGTCTAGCTATGATCTCTAGCATTACAAAAGCAAAATTATACAATGCGTTCAGTAGACTCTAAAGACAACAAAATAGATGTATTCAGATCAGGATCCAGCAGAGACTGGATATCTTTGAAACCGCCTCTCGAAGGTGTCGAATAGTCAAACATAATAAGTTCTCTATTGACATATTTAGATAATACATGAAGGATGTACCAGATTTCCAAAGAGTTTTAGTCCTACAAGGAGGGGGTTCACTTGGAGCGTATGAAGCAGGAGCATATCAGGCATTGTATGAAATAGTCACCAAAAAGGATAAGGAAAGGGGGTTTAAAGGTAAACCGTTCTTAGATATTGTCGCTGGGACTTCGATCGGGGCTATAAATTCAGCTGTAATCGTGAGCTATGTGATGGAAAATAATACATGGGAGGGCTCTTCTGAAAGACTAGTAGAATTCTGGGAATATTTATCAAAGGAATCATTATTGGATTGTATTCCTGGTTTTACAAACTGGTGGGATTACTTACACAACAATATTGATAACGGTATAGCCACTGGAGAAGCTGCGAGGCGATATTATTCTACAAAAGAGTTTTCGGTTACAGGAGTACCTACTGTTTTTTCTCCTTTGATACCACAACTCGATACTAAATTTTTTGATCCCCAAAATATATGGTATCGCTTTGACAGTGGTCCTCTAAAGAGAAGCTTAGAGAGGTTCGCCAAGTTTCCAATAGCGACAACTTTTGACGAAAGAGATTCGTTGACTAAACCAAGACTCATCCTAGTTAGTGTTGATGTAGCGGAAGGTGCGACTGTAGTATTTGATAGTTACGAAAAGGAAGACGGTACCAGAAAATCAGAATATGGAAAATATAATGTACAAGATGGAAAAGAAGTAGGATTCACGCATGTTATAAGGTACAACGACGGGATCACAGCTGATCATGTTATTGCAAGCGCATCTGTACCACTTAACTATGGCTACAGCGCTTTAGAAGTCGAAAGCTATAATAGCGCTAAATCTAACTACGAGAAAAGCATCCGGTACTTTTGGGACGGCGGAATAATGAGTAATACTCCTCTTTCGCAGGTCGTTCTGCTACACCGGCAATATTGGCTGAAGAGAAAGGGTTTCAAACACACTGTTCCAAGATTGAATATAGCATTGGTAAATGTCCATCCAGTTAAGCAAGACAGGATACCCTGGGACCGTGATGGTATCGTAAATAGAAATGGCGACATAACCTTTTCTGACAGAACAGGACGTGACGAACAGGTCCTATTACTAGTATCTGACTACGTAGATCTAGCAAGAGAGCTAATCAGGATTGCAAAAGATAATGGTGTAAAAGACGACGTCATAAATGCCTTATTAGACAGAAAGACTATGAATCATGGTCTGGCCTTTAGAAGTAGAAAATATTCAGATATACTCGTCGGACAATATGAAATAGGCAAAATAGTACGAATAAACCGCAAAAATGATGAACACATTATATCAAATAAGATATTTGACTTTTCGTCGAAGACTATTAATATGTTAAGAGAAACGGCATATAACAATACCTTAGATTTTAGCGATCTCGAATATCAGGGTGAACTGTTCTAACTGATACTAACTATTATCGGTCAAATAAAAGAGAATGGATTGTATTGTCTTATTAGGCAAGGAAAATCGGCTAATAGTTGCTGAAGTTAGCCTTAATTTAGCTAGAGCAAATATAATTGGCCTTGGGCCAATTATAGCTGAAAATGTTTAACTATCTAAATATTGACAAATACATAATTAGATAAGAAGTGAAGTCTAATTAGTGAATAAGATCTGATTACCATACGTGGGGATTTGGATGCAATAACTTCAATATTGTTTCAGATTTTTGAAATGCCATCATTTAAAAGAGATTATGATAGTGCATTCGGAATGATTAGTAATATTTTATATCATTATGGAATAACTGAAAATCCAAGAAATCTACGCTTCAGATTTACGTTGTGTCTGCAAGAGTTTTTTGATTCTATTCCCCAAGCTGAATGGAGAATCAAAGATCCTGCTTTTATCAGGCAATCTGAAGCATTTGCTATTATAAAGTTCAAAGAGTGGATAGTAGAACAAATTACATAATTTATGTTTTGGAATGTAGATCCAATGGCATAAATTACAACAACAAGATATAAAGATTACCTAGGTCATTTTTTCTTTTTGATAGCTGTGTGGTCTTCCTACTAAGAACAAGGCCAGTTGCTGTTGTAGATTTTCTACATCTACTTGTCTCCTTCCAGACATATTCTATAGTAGTACCAACCATTGAAGCTATCTGATCTGAGGAATATTTGCCATCTGATACTAGCGCTCATATGCGTTCCTTTTTGTTTGTTCCTGTGTATGGTAAGTAAGCTGATTCCAATCTAGTGTTATAGGTAAGTACAGAATGGTGAGTAATAAGCTTTTAATGCGCACTATATTCTCTATCTACGTACTATCCTTACCTCTACTTACTGTCCTTACCAATCACAATAAACATTGATGTTCGGCTCCCTATATAGCTATTCTGCAAAGGTTCACTAGTTATAACTAATTGCTGGTTTTACTATCTAACACGGCTCTTATGAACACTAGTAATTAAGCATCTTACAAATCTAGCCATCGTACTGTCTTATTATGAATCATAACAAATGCTGCTACATTATGATGACGTATCTGCTCTTTAGATGCGGAAAAAAAACATCGTAAAATTTCTTATTATACATTCCTTGAATGCAGAACGAATTTGACGGCAGTCTCAAGAACCAGCAAGCCTGCAAATAGGATGTACACCCACTTGTTGAAAGAGTAAGCTCATGATATAGTTTTAAAGTATTGATTTAAAATATGGGACAGCAAACATGCTTTCTGAACTATTGCAGCTAGTTCTACCTTAATGGTAGTAATTCCCTCTTTAACATCTCTCATGACGACCGTTTAGATACCATTGTTGCTTTGCTATGAAAGAATATCTTCTTGCCGTAGTGTTTAAACATGTGCTATATTCATCACTCGAGAATTCACGATATTATAATAGTCTTTCCGAATTTAGTGTATAATTTATAAAAAATAGATACTTTATCTCTTATTGCCTCTTTTTATACACAAAGCTAAGTTTAGTTGTTAATGTTTGGCTGTTGATTTATATAAATGCACTTTCTGAAAACTGGGATTAAATTATGTCAACAATCTAATTTTATCTATCTTAAAACATCAATATTTAGATAATGCATATTATTTAGTTCCTCCCAATGAACATAAATCAAATGAACAGCACATTCCATTGGTTTTCATGGTTAAAATCTAACGATAAAGCAATTATTGATATACTTGAAAAGCAGTCTTCCAATTTAATAAAAGCAACTGGGGCTTTGGTTGAACTCATTGCTGCCTATGATAACATTAACGAACGCATGTCTGCCATAAAGGATCTAGAACACAGTGGAGACAAGATTGCTCACAACATATTTGATATTCTCGACAAAACGTTTGTTACGCCTTTCGATCGAGAAGATATCTCAAAACTAACAGGCGCTATCGATGAGGTATTAGATTATGCTGATGGGACTGCAGACAGATTTGTGCTATACAAAATTCATAAGCCAACACCAAAAATGCTAGAAATGGCCAATGTACTTCATTCCGCCTCTAAAGAGATCCATTTTGTGGTTGTAATGCTGAAAAAATTTAAGAACGCTCAGGATCTGATTGAACATTCTGCTCGGATAACTGGCTTCGAGCATGAAGGAGACAAGCTCTATAGAACTGCAATCGCAGACCTTTTTGAAAATGAGCAAGATGCCATAAATATTATAAAACAAAAGGAAATTTACGAGACTTTAGAAGGGGCTATAGATAGGACCGCTGATGTCTCAGATACAATAGAGGATATTGCCCTAAAATATGGCTGAGAAGTAAATACACATAACGAACTTGACAACCGAGGACATAAACATTACTAAAAAATTAAAACGGAAATGACCGAGAATTTATTCCTAGTCTATGGAACGATAGTCGTCGCTCTATTTTTTGATTTTATAAATGGATTCCATGATTCTGCTAACTCTATAGCGACCGTTGTAGGAACTCGTGTATTAAGGCCGTTATATGCCGTAAGCATGGCTGCCATAGCAAATTTTATTGGACCATTCATTTTTGGAACAGCAGTAGCAGCTACTGTTGGTAAAGGGATTATACAGCCAGAATTTTCAACAGTATACGTAATCATAGCGGCGCTAGTAGGAGCAATTAGCTGGAATTTAATTACGTGGTACTTTGGCCTTCCATCATCGAGTAGCCATGCTTTGATCGGTGGCCTAATTGGCGCGGGATTAGTGGCAGGTGGTACAAAAGCGATCGTTTTTCCAGGAGTTGAAAAAACATTGACATTTATGGTAGTTTCACCAGTGCTGGGTTTTGTAATTGCTTTTGTACTGACAATAAGTATTATGTTGGTTTTTCGAAGGAACAGGCCATCAGTTATAAATAAACTGTTCGGAAAATTGCAGATAGGATCGTCTGCATTCTTTTCTCTAACTCACGGTGCGAATGATGGCCAAAAAACTATGGGTGTGATCACTGCTCTATTAATCTCGTCAGGGCTATTAGATTCAAAAGAATTTGTTGTTCCTGTTTCTGTAGTTCTAGTTTCAGCTGCAGCTATTGCATTAGGAACTTTCTTTGGAGGATGGCGAATTATAAAGACAATGGCCTTTTCGCTTACCACTCTAAAATCATTTCAAGGATTTTGTGCTGAAACAGGCGGAGGAGTAATACTTACTTCAATGGCTTGGCTAGGAATACCAGTAAGCACCACCCATGCGATCTCTGGAGCTATTATGGGAGCAGGAGCATCTAAGCGATTGTCTGCAGTCAGATGGGGGATTGGTAAACGGATTGTTTATGCATGGATCATAACCATCCCGGCTAGCGCCGCGATTGCAGGATTGGCATTGCTAGTAACTAGAGCTCTACTGAAAGGATGATCATTTCTAAATTGGCGAGATATTCTCGTATTCTTTTCTTGGATATTCCACCTTTGACCATCGTGTATCGAGTTAAGGCTCTTTGTGTACAACATGATGCGGACGTTTGTTGAAAATCAGTTCACATTGACGACTGTCTTTCGCTTCGCTATTTGGTATTATATGTTAATTAAGTAAATGTATGCGACCCCACGGTTAGACTGTTAGATTAATCTTCTGCGTAGATGTTCTTTGGCAATGTGTTCTTATAGGATATTGAGAGTTAAGAATATTGGACTGTAAAGAACCATTGGGAATATCCGATAAGGAGTCATGGAAGATGTTCAGAGGAAACTCCATGCGGACAGGAGCATCCTCTTCGAGGATAAATCGCAAACCTTCGCTTTCATGGGTAACAGAAGTCGGACCGATTGTCTCATCTCCTATATTTGCACAAGGGACATTATATGTTTTAACTATAACAGGGCAAATTCTTGCATTAAATCCTGTCAAAAAGCAAAGAAAATGGCATTTAGACATTAAAAGTCCTTTAGTTTCGTCGCCCTTAATTTACGATAATATTTTGGTGACTGCTACCAATGATTCTTGGATTGACGGTACATCTCGAATAGGAAAAGATTTTGTGTTTGGAATCGATACGAATTATAGGAAAGAGATTTGGAGATATGAAATTCCTGGTCCAGTTTTTTCTTCTCCATGTTTGGTCGATGACGTGATGTTAGTTGTGGGTTCCATAGATAATGCTGTCTATGCTCTCGAAGGACGCAGTGGGGATGTAAGATGGAAGTTTGAAACCGGTGGAGAGGTATGGTCCTCTCCATCATTTAACGGAAATGAAATATTTATAGGGTCTGATGATGGATTCCTCTATTGTTTAGATATAGATGGAAAACTGCTATGGAAAACAAGGTTGAATGGCAAGGTTAGATCTTCGTCACCGTGTTTATCCTTCGATGAGGAATACCAATTACTATTCATTGGAACTTATAATGGAGGACTGTTTTGTTTGAATCAATCTACAGGAAAGATAAGATGGAGTAAACAGATAACAAAACCTGTAATGGCTTCCCCTGCTACGATAAATGATAAGGCATTCTTTGCAACATCTAATAATAGCGTATATTGTTTTCAGGTCAAAGATGGCTCAGTGGTATGGAATTTTGAAACAGGGGATAAAATATGGTCATCTCCAGCCATATCTGAATTTGATGCTGTAATGTTTTTCGGTTCGCTCGACTCTTATATTTACGGGTTAGATATCAATAGTGGAAAACAAACCTGGAAATTTCCAACAATGAATATGGTGGACTCTTCAGCAGCCATTGCAAATAATATGATGTTTATAGGATCCCGCGATGGTTTATTCTATATTTTTGGTTCAGATATCACCCTCCATATGTAGGATATTCCAAAATTCTCGAAGAATGTTAATGTAAGGGTACAATTTATGGTACATAATTGGAACTTGTAAGTAACAAGTACTCGCCCCCAACTATATCCGCATGCCGTAATTTGCAGAAACGTAATGTATTCAAGAATTTGAACACACTTTATAGCAGCGTTCTAATCAAGAGGCCTTCAATTACTGTACCAGCGCTTTTATGTTGATTCTAATATAATAGGTGACCATATAACGGAACTGCACAACCTTGGATAAAGATTGTCAAGCCTAACTACTGGCTAATCATTAACCTACAGATTTTTTTGTTTATGATAAACAGAAAAGGAGTAAACGCTAGCCTATCGATAGGAACATCTAGTATAGGAACAAGAGTATCTCTACATCAGATTCTGTCTCAGTGAAGTAGACTCTTCTAAAATTAACTATCTATTTGTCCATCCTTAATAATATACTAGTTCCTGAAAAATGATGTGTGTAGGCTACTGCGATGCAGACTAAATCACTATGTGTCAGAAAGTTCTTTTTTTAAATCGGCGAGAATTTGTTTCATCTGTTCCTTGGTCTCTTCATATCCATCTTGGATTAGCTGTTGGATCGTAGTCTTTGAAAAGTCAAATGTTTTATTTGAAATAGTATGACTATCGTTCTTTCGCTCCAAACGAGCAACAAAATCAACATCAACTCTACCCTTTAGCAAATCGCCGTATAATCCATGCTTACCAGTAGCAAGAAAAACAGCATTAGTGTTCTCCTTCAAAATCTTTTCCAATGCTTCTTTGCTTGCACCACTGTCCTCGGCCAGCTTAATTAGAGACTTAGCGAGCATTGCGTAATCTGATACGAGAACAGCAACAAATTCATCAAATTCTGTTCTATCATGATATATTATATCGTTCTTCCTATCAACAACACTATCGTAATCAGAAGGAACATATTCTTGTTTAGCCGGATGAAGATTTATTATACCAAATTTTAGCCTGGGTATGTTGTCTTCCAATTTCTTTACTTTAAACCAATAATGTCTATGAGCAAGGATGGTCTGCCTTAAAGGTGTATTAGCTAGTAGACCACCATCCCAGAAGAAGCGCAAGCTGTTACTGACGTTTGAAGAGGGCCCATTATTACTCTCGGCCTGTGTGTTGTGGCCTGGCTTTCGTAAGTCCAATGTGTGGTTTTCTACATTTAGTCTCGTATAATCATAATTTACTGGAACCGAACAACTTGCTAATACGAAGTCTGCTGTTATTCCATTATTATATCTTATAACGTGTTCAAATCCTTCATTATTCTCTGAAGCGATTGCAGAACCGTCTGATTTCATTCTACCATATTTGCCATATTCTGACTTCCTTGTTCCATCTTCTTTTTCGTAACTATCAAAAACCACTGCAGTAGCTTCCTGTACATCTACGGCAACCAACAAGAGTCGTGGTTCATCATTTTCGAAGCTCGTTGAAATAGGAAACTTTGCGAACCTTTCCAAGCTTGCCTTTAATGGTTTATTATCATAGACATACCACGTATTTGAAGGGTCAAAAAATCTAGTGTCTGGCAAAGGCGTCTTTGGTATAAATACATTAGGAACTCCTTTAAAAATAAATTCCTTAGTACTGAAATATCTTCTAGCAGCTTCCCCTGATGCAATATGTTTATTTACTTTACGCCAAGAATCCCAATAATGTGTGAAATATGGCATGCTATCAACCGATGATTGTTTAGATACATATTCCCAAAAATCTACTAATCTTTCGCCTGACCCTTCCCACGTTTTATTTTCCTTTACAAAGCTTACCAATATAGCAGAATTTATAGCCCCAATCGAGGTCCCAGCGACTATGTGAAATGTTGGTTCGTTTTCCCTCCCTTCTTTTCTGAAGAATCCTGAAAGTTCCTCATTGATACTTTTGTAGGCCCCAGCTTCGTACGCTCCAAGTGAACCCCCTCCTTGAAATACTAGAGCTCTATGTATTCCCAAATACATGACACATATTCAAACTATATGATATAATTACTATTGTTTTCAGTTGCATTCTATTCAACAACCCCTATCCTCACATCATGAATTATAAATTTTGGAAAATCATCGGGAGGCGTATGTACCAGTTCTTATTATAATGCATTGAGAATGATGTAGCATAAAGAACTGATTTCTACAATATAGAATAACTTAAACAATTGGCACGATCTAGGTTGAGATGAATAAACTGCACCTGCCAATACAGGTAATGCAACTAAAAAGGGCATATCAAGGTCGGAAAAGAGATGTGCGAACTAAAGCACGAATCTTAATACTATGCTTAGTGGAAAGATCCTCAAAGCAAGGAGTTAAAGAAAAAATTCATTGGCGACCAGATGCTAAACAATAAAAAATTGAATGACGATACTAACCACAGATATTCACAAGGTTTTGCATGCATGTTCAGCTACATAAGATTCAGTGTCATTTCACAAAAATATGTAACTATGATACCTGCATCTATAATAAGCAAATATGGGTCATTGTCTTTAAGGTCGGGCGAAAGTGGAGCGAGGAGAGAAGGATTAATCTTTTACCGTCTTCGCTACCTACAATTTCTAGCAAATAGTCACAAAGGTTACCTTCTTCTATATCAAACCTCATTGCTTCAATTAATCCTTCCTGCATGCTGGCTTTTTGCTTATTGTACTATTACTACAAAGAGATGTCATTGTTGCCTATATCCCTCTATCTTTATCGCCTCTATCATCATTGTAGTCCAATTTCTGGTCAATTTTTCTCTGTAACTCCCTATACCGCTCATACCGTCTAGTCCAACTTGAAAGCACAAACCACTGTCTCATTTCTACACCTAGCCATACAAGAGATATTATGAACGGAACGTGAAAATGTAATAGCGCTGGCAGCCTGTGGTGGATAAATGCCAAAACAATTTAAGTTTATTAGGGCTGATTGCTATGTATAGTCAATGTTAACAGTATCATGCCGTGAAGTGGGATGTGACTGCGATTTTGTTGCAAAGGGTGAAACTGAGGAAGACCTAATGAAAGATGCAGGTCAGCATGCAGTTAAAGATCATGGTTACAAGGAAGAAGATATAATGAAGCCAGATTTAGTGGAAAAGATAAAAACGCATATTCGCAAATCCTAATCATCTTTTACCGCAATATTATCTCTATTCTAGGTAGAGGTTGGTTCTGCTAGGTTAGCTTACTCCTTGGACCAATAAGCTAATTTATTTATGCTGAGAGGAGTTAATCTCCAGATTATTGAGTTGGAATGCACTCGTACAATTGGAGACAAACTTGGCTAGAACAATCAAATGAATCTTAGCCTATTCTACCAGTGCTAATTGCTGTCTTGTCCTGTACTGATCTATACGTCAAATTTATTTTTATAACGATATCATGTAAACCCTAATTTCATATGAAAACTCGCTGCTGCAAACGGACGACGGCGTCATATGATAATGTTATATACGACATGGCATGGCAGAGGTTGTTTGGAATTAACCTCGGGCTGATGACGGGCCACCAATTTCAGTTTCCGAATACCCTTTCAAAATACTATGGTAAGTAACGTAAAAAATCTAGATGATGCAACCTGAAGTATGATAGCTTACTCAAACAGTCCAAATACAAATTTGGTTTATTCCGTATTCTTTAAATAGATGGATCGATCTCCTGTTATCTCAGTAGTTCTTTTCTAACCTATAAAATGTCACTAGAACGTACATAATCCTCTTACTTTTAGCATTTATTAAATAATTTTTATTATTAAATGTGAAAGTTATTTATCTGTCTTAGATATGACGTAATAAGACTTCAATTGCAGGGAATATTTACATCAGGAGAGCTGCAAAGATACTCCAAAAAGTTTCTTTGCGGAATGTACTTAATGGCCCATGGTAATCTGGACAATCGTGTAAAAGCTATTGAGGTTTTTTTTAAAAATGTCAGTCCCGAAGCATATGAACGACCATCATATGGATATCAAGCAACAAATGAAATTGTACAACATCTAATACAAAAAGGGTTCATTGAAAGAGATACACTAGAAGACATTAAATTAACTCGGGAAGGTTTGGATAATTGTAAAGAAGATTGTTATTAGTCGTACGGCGGTGGGTATTTATTTATGGTCTAGAATTGATATTTCCTATGGTATCATGTTCTGGTATTGATATTATTGGGTCTGAAACTGAAATCTTATCTTCTTGTATCTTGCCACAATCATTTTCTTGTATAGTTCTGCCTCAAAGGTACCTAATATGCTGATATACCAATATACAGAAGGCCTTTTGTAGCTGTCTGAGGGCTCATTATTTCGGCAAGTTGACTCTGATATACACCTCTGTTATTAGCATAAAAACTATGAGCCAAGTCTTAAAATCATGAACTGTTCATAACTTTCTACTGCATGTCTAAATCTTTTTCTAGTTAAGGATCGTGCGTAACAAACCGACAAAATGTTCTCAGTGTATTGCATTGTTATATACCATTTAATTAAATGGAATATGCACCAACTAAATCCCCCATTATTCAAAACACTAATCTATTTCAGATAATAGTTATGGGTTGTATAATCATAATCTATCTTACTAGTAGAACTATGTAAAGTAACGCAACCACTAATCTTAAATGACATGTTGTCTCTACATAATGACAAGAGAGGCGATATATTCAGATATGCAATGTCCAAAATGTTCAACTCTAATGCAGCTAATGCGAAAGTACGAGGCACTTATTGATTACTGTCCTTCTTGCAAGGGAGTATGGTTAGATAGAGGAGAGATAGACAAGATAGCCCAAATCCAAAGTAGTTATGAAGACGAACATTATAACAAATACCATTACAACGATGAAGGGTATGATGACAAATATAATGATAATAGATGGAGAAGGAGGGGATTCTTTGGTGACCTGTTCAATTTTTAAAATACTAGTAAGAACACTGTAAGTGCAGCTGATATAGTAACTAGCTGGATAGGAGAAGATTTGCTGGTTTAATTCCTCGACAGCATCTAAATTTTTAGATAGTTGTGGTAAGTGTGATAATACCTCACGCCCTCAATATCAGGAAAAAGCGCATGTCGTTATGGTATAAGAATAGATGAAAAACAATTAGACACGGATGTAGTAATTGCAAAGGTCGATTATGACGGGGGAGTAGAGACAACAGCACTAAAGCCAATTGCCATAAGTAAGTGCGAATCCGAATTAGCTATAATATTGACAGATCGTGACAGGAATATAGAGGAGAGTGCATTTTTACATATAGTAATTTCATTAGGTACATTATTATTTGCTACTAGTGTATTTGCTGAGATTTTTCATAGATTAAAACTACCAGTCGTGTTAGATAATACTTGCTGGTATAATCTAGGTCCATTTGCATTAGATCCTCTTTATATTATCTGGGGGAAAGATCATAGTTAATCTTGATGAAACTATCAAGCATATTGGCGAATTATATGCTATAGTAATCTGGTTAAAGCAGGGCTAGAAATTACTCCAGAGGATTTTAAGAGGCGTCTGTCTCATCTACAGCAGGCTCTAAAGGTGTTATCGTCCATTCTTCATGGCGTATTTCTTTTCTCCCCATTTGGACTACAATCACTAGAATCTAGAATCAATGCTTGTTGCTACCACACCAACTGCTACGAGTATAGTCATATCGATTCAACTGCCAACAGAATTAGGGAAATGCAATTGAAGGTGCTAGATTAAAACTAGGAGCTACGATAGTAGACGATATACTATCAATCCAGTACTGTCACTAGTAACGACTATTGTTCGGAACAGGATCAATGACAACAGAGATTACAAATATCGTATTTCTAGTCTTAAAGATATTAGGATTATTTTGTGCATTGCTTGTAGGCGCTGTTGTACTAGTTGCATCAATTCTATTTTAAGAGACAAAATAGGTCTACGAAAGTAGGTACGGGAACGATATCGAGTGGAGAGGCTGGACTTATTGTGGCAG
>Ga0070716_100000529_pt1 | contig 15966 bp, 18 predicted proteins | sample LARL112metaG_FD_71395 | JGI IMG/M metagenome (GOLD analysis project Ga0070716, IMG submission 71395) | Corn, switchgrass and miscanthus rhizosphere microbial communities from Kellogg Biological Station, Michigan, USA - LAR L11-2 metaG | ecosystem: Host-associated > Plants > Roots > Rhizosphere... | reverse complement strand
GGCGGCGGCGGCGGCGGGTCGATGTAGCCGCGCACCTGCTCGCAAGCGGGACGGCGCCCAGGGCGCAGTGCGATACCGCTGTTGCGGCCATCAAAGCGCCATCGCTGTGGCATAACAATGCCTTGCTGCGTGCTTTCGCGCCTGAAGGGCTTTCCGATCGGATGAGATGTGCATTTGCTTTGGCTGGCGGTCTTGCCTGGCTTGGCGCCGCGTTGCTGCTGGCAGACGCGACCGGCCAGGCGCGCGCCCAGACCACCGGCGCGATCATCCCCGGCGAGCCGGCCGCAAATGACCAGCCGCCGCCGGGCGGCTGCATGCCGATCGGCATCACGGCGTCGGGCGAAATCGTTTTTCCGTTTCTCTGCAAGGGTTTTATCGAGCAGCACAAAGGGGCTGACCAGAAGCCGGCGGGACCGGATGATGCCAGCCGGAAGCCGGCCGCCGCGGAGGCACAGCCCGAGAAGGCTGATGAGAAGAACGCGGACGAGAAGACCATCGAGACGAGCGCGGCCAAGCAACCGGACAACGTCACGGCAAAGGGCGGCGAACCCGTGTCCGAGGTCGCGGCGCAGGCCGCGAGGCCAAAGCCAGCCGCCGCGGAAGAGCAGCCGCCGAAAAGCGACGCTAAGGCTGAGAGTGCCGAAGACGGGAGTGCCGTCCTCAAGCCGCCAGACGCTACGGCGTCGATCGCAAGATCCGCGCCCGAAGCGGCCGAGCCAGCCGCCTCGCCGGACCATGGACGCAAGAAACCGCGTGAGAGCCGCGAGGGTCCGCCCGGCTGCACGCATTTCCGCAGCTATGACGCGAGCTCCGGGACCTACACGGACTATTCCGGACGGCGTCGTGCCTGCCGGTCGTGATGCGCGTCGGCGTCGACAGGCACGCCGAGATCACAAGAACATCTTGGCGATATCGAGCGTGGAGCGGACGCCGACATCGTCAAAATGCTGGTCGAGCCATTTTGCGGCGGCCTCGCGTCCGGCATCGCGCAGCCGGCAGAGCAGGCCCCATTCCGGGTGGAAATGCGTGCCGGTGCCGAGCTCCGACATCAGGCGGTCGTTGCCGATCCAGTGCATGAACATGCGGCTATGCTTGGTCTGATCGAGCTCGCCATTGTCGATCAGTCCGGTGGCAAAGGCGATCGCGCGCATTTCGCGCATCAGGGATGAATTGAAGCTGATCTCGGTGATGCGGTGCAGGACATCGGCCGCGCTGGTCGGGATCTCGTCGCGCGTGATCGCCGTCACTTGCACGATGATGACGTCCTTGGCGCCGCGGCGATAGATCAGCGGAAAGATCGCGGGATTGCCGAGATAGCCGCCGTCCCAATAATGCTCGCCGTCGATCTCGACCGCCTGGAAATAAGGCGGCAGGCAGGCGGAGGCGAGCACGGCCTCGACGCTGATGTTCGGCGTCTCGAACACCTTCATCTTGCCGTTGCGGATGTTGGTCGCGTTCAGGAACAGATGCGGGGCAGGCGAATGGTTGAGCCGTTCGAAATCGACGGTTTTCAGCAGCACGTCCCGCAGCGGATTGAAATTGAACGGGTTGATCAGGTTTGGCGGCAGCGTGTGGGTCAGGGTGTGGATGACGGCGTGGTAGGGATGATATTCCGGCGGCAACTTCAGTGCCTGGAGCCACTGGTTCCAGCGTGAAAGCAGGTCGAACATCACGTCAAGCTGTGAGACGGCGTACCAGAACTCGTGCAGCGTTTTCCGTGCTGCGTCAGGGCCGCCCTTGGCGAGGCCTGATGCGAGCGAAACCGCATTCATCGCGCCGGCGCTGGTGGCGCTGATCGCCTCGACCCGCAGCCTGCCGTCCTCGAGCAGGCGGTCGACCACCCCCCAGACGATCGCGCCATGCGCGCCGCCGCCCTGCAATGCGAGGTTCACGTTCTTTGATGGCGCGTCGCTCAACCTCGTCCCCCAGCGATGTGGTATGGCCGCGGCGTTTCCTGCCATAGTGACGACAGTGGCGTGCCCTGGGCAAGCCAGCCCGGGACCCGACGTCGCTCAAGTGACCGCTTTAGGAGAAGTCGTATTCCCGCTTCGATGCAAGGGGGTCATCCGGACAACAGCGAGGCTGGAAGCCAAAGGGCGCGGTCCGGCGGGCATCGTGCCAGGGGGCCGGCACGGGGACCTCCTGCCGGCGCGCCGCATGCCGGCGGGAGTTCTTGTTGCGCAGGGTTTCGGCCGTGCGTCACAAAGCCCGGTTCGGACCTCGACGCCGCCGTTTCAACCGACCGGCTTTTCCGCTGGCTCTGGCTCGGCCTCGTTTGCCGCTTCTGCGAGGACATCGACTTGAACGCCGGAGACAACCGCCGGGGCCGGCCGCACGAATCTGGCGGCCCACCGCCGTTCGCACTTTCGTTGAAGATCCAGAGGGATGTTGCTCATGGCTCAGGCCTCCCACTTGCCTTGAGCGTGATAGGCATCCACGGCATGAGCAAGGAAAATGCCAGTGCTGAACAACCCGAAAAGTGCCGCCGCAATCATCGAATCCATCCTTACGCCACGTTATGCCGATGCTCCGATCGCACCACGAGCGCGTCGTGTCCGGCCCTCCTAACTCGCGTTTCAAAAGTGGCTTCACGCGGGCGCACATGCGCGCAATTTGAGGCCGCACGCATTCGTACACCCTCCTGTTGTATCCAGGGCACACAGGGTCGGGCGGCGCGCGCATCGGTCCTGCCACCTCGAAATCAGGAAGGTCATTCAATGAGCGGCGACCCGAACATCCCTCGTGCAATCGAGGAAGCTGCCGGCTACGTGCGGGACACGATCAAGCATTTTACTGACGATGAACGCAGACAGATCCTTGACAGGGCGCTCGGGGAGTTAGGCTCGAGGCTGGCCGTCCGCGACGGCAGTTAGGGGCCTGGAGGGGAGCGCCGACGAGCAGGAAGGCAATGAAGCGCGGGTCCCGCATGCGTTCCTGGTCGATCAACGCGGCCTGGCAGCGCCGCTGACACCGACTTGAAGGGAGCCGCCGATCCTCATGCAGGTGTCGGTGCCCTCGATTTTGACAAAACCGGCACCATACGCGGCGCAGGGATTGCCGGCGGCGTGTTTCGCGGGCGGCAGCGGATCGGGGGGTGTCGTGTAGTCCCCTTTCGGACGGCTGGCGGAAGCGGCCAGAACGGCTGAAGGCGACAGGACGGCGACGAGCATGGCGAGGAAGAGGATCCGCAATTGCAGCTCCTTGTCAGGGGGTGGCGCTCCCTAGCGGCGCGTGTTCCGCGGGAACAAACTCTCGGATAACTGGGCAAATCCCGCGATTTCCTTGCCATTTTTTGCGGTTGCATGGCAACCTCCGTGCAACAAACTCTGCAACATGGGGCCGAGTTGCCGGAGCGGCTGGGGCGGCGTGGCGGGGTCTGATACTACGTCCGGCGGGTTCCGCCGGAGTTTTGCGGCGGTGGATCCCCGGGGCATCGTCCGGCTCTCGATCGGCATCAAGATCCGCGGTGATCGGGGCGGCGTAAAGTGCCGGGCGCAAAGCAGCGCGGCTACAAATCGATTTAGAGGCCGCTTGGCGGGCTAGGGCGGGGCACCAGGGGCGCGCCAGTGTCCTGGCGCTGGGAAGAGATGCCCGGGCTCGGGTGCAGGCTCTGGAACTTTCCTATAAGCCGATCGAAGACGTGATGGCGAGGGAAGCGCTCGAGGACATCCATCGGCGGCTTGCCGCCTTGGAGATTGGCGACCAGCGCCATGATCCGGCGACGGTGGCAGCCGCAGTCGGCGGGGTTCCGTTGGCGGAGATCATACTCTCCGGCCTGGTCGCTGAATTCGAGATCGCCAAGAAAACGACCGCGGCCAGGTTCTCGGCCGGTCAGCTGAAGAAATGGCGGAACGGCAAGAGCCGGGCGGCGGCGCTGCTGATCGACGTCATCGGCGACAAGGCGATCGACCGTATCACGCGCGACGATGCGCTTCGCTACGTCGATCATTGGACGGAGCGTGTCGTGGATGGCGAGGTGCAGGCTGAGACTGCCAATCGCAACCTGATACACATTACCGGCATGCTGTCTGCGGTGGCGCGTCGGCACCGCTTGCCGGTCGATCGGGTCTTTGCCGGTCTGCGGCTCGACGGCGCCGGCTCGCGCCCGCCGTTCTCGGCCTGGTGGATTGTCAACAAGCTATTGGCGCCCGGTGCGCTCGATGCCATGAACGCGGAGGAACGGGCGGCTTTTTTTGGTCATGATCAACACCGGCGCCAGGCCGAGCGAGATCATCAACTTGCGCGCGCCGCGCATCATTCTCGATGCCAACATTCCGCATATCCAGGTGCGGCCGGACCAGCGCGTCCTCAAGACCGAGTTCTCCTACCGTGATATTCCACTTGTCGGCGTCTCGCTCGAGGCAATGCGACAATTTCCGGACGGCTTTCCGCGCTACCGCGACGCCTTCTCGGCCGCCGTGAACAAATTCCTGGAAGATCATGGGCTGCGGGAGACCGAGCGCCACACGCTCTATTCGCTGCGGCACGGCTTCAAGGATCGCTTGCGCGATGTCGAGACTCCTGACGAGCTCAAGGACGAGCTGATGGGCCACGACACCAAAACGCCGAGATACGGCGATGGTCACGGCCTGCATTTGAAGCTGAAATATATCGAGCGGATCGCACTCGCGCCCGGCATGCAACTGCCGGCGCCGCTGCAGCTGGTGAAGGCCGCGGGCTAGATCCACGAATAAAAGCGCGGCGGGTCACGGCGAGTGATGTCCGCTATCACCATTGAAGCAGGTGCGAAAGCGAACATCGCGGGACTTCCGCGTTGGGCCAGATTCGGACTCATGCAACGCAGCAAACAGGCTCTATTCGGTCACTGCGTCGGCGCGGGTGCGCCCGGGTTCATTCGCGCAACCCCGCCTTCCGAAGACCCTCAATAAGCAGCTTCGAGTTCTCTTGCCCACCACGAGCGGTCCGGCCGGATATTGTGAACGCGGGATCGACCTCAAGCATACGAGCCGCCGCCTCTCGCGCTTCCGCGTCACGTCCGAGATGTGCGAAGGCGGACGCGAGACAGCGATAGGCGGGCGAAAAGGAGGAATTCTGGCGTAGGGCTTTCTTCCCTGCGACGATGGCCTCGTCAAAGCGACGAAGCTCAATAAAGGCTTGCGCCATTCCAACAAATGTAAAGTGTAGCCGTGGGTCTACTGGGCTCACCCGAATGGCACGTTCAAAGCTGCGGAGCGCCTCCTCTTGCAGTCCCGCAATTCTATAGACTTGTCCTCTGGAGCCCCATGCCAAAAATGAGTTGGGGTTGAGTGCGACCGCCCGGTCGGCCATTTCGATCTCACTTTCACTATCGCCGACCATGAACGCCGAGATTAGGGCCGCCATTGCTAACGTATCTGGATCGCTATCGTCGACGCTCAATGCCAAGCGAAGAAGCCGAACTGATTCCGTCCTGTCGAATTGAGGATCGACAGCATAGCCAAAAAGGATCCTTTGCATGTGACAGACACCTGCCAAAACAGCAACAATGCCGAGGCGAGGGTCCAGCTCCAAGGCCAGATGAGCTAGCCGGATCGCCTCGGCCAACCCTTCGCGGGTCGTTAGGTAGAACTGCTGCATCGCTCGGAGATAATAATCATATGCGGTGAGGTTCTCCGGTCGCCGCCGCGACGCCATTGCAATTTCCGTTTGAAGCAATTTTGGCTGAATAGCTGAGACGATGGAGGCCGTGACTTCGTCTTGTAGAGCGAAAATGTCTGCAAGATCGCGCTCGAACCTATCCGCCCAAATATGCGCCCCTGTCACCGCATCAACTAACTGCCCTGTGATACGAACTTTCCCTAATGCCCTACGCACCGAACCCTCAAGGACATAGCGCACGCCAAGCTTGCGTCCGACCTCCTTCACATCGACGGCTTTGCCTTTGAACGTAAAGCTCGAATTGCGAGCTATGACGAACAACCATTTGAAACGCGAGAGCGCGGTGGTGATTTCCTCCACCATTCCGTCCGCAAAATATTCCTGCTCGGGATCACCGCTCATGTTCTCGAACGGCAGCACGGCAATGGAGGGCTTGTCGGGGAGAGAAGGAGCCGCACCTAGCTGCTCGGTCAGCGCTCTATGCGCTCCTGTGCGGACTGCGTGGGCGCGGACTGGCTTGGAGATGTTCTTGAGCTGCTGCTCGCCGCGATCCTCGAATCCAACGTCCAGCTTGCCGTCGACTTCGCTATGCACTTTTTCGGAAATCAGGATGCCACCCGGATCGGCGATTCTCTCCAGCCGGACAGCAATGTTGATCCCGTCGCCGTAGAGGTCACCGTCCTGCCCAACAATAACGTCACCAAGGTTGAGCCCCACGCGTAACCTGAGGGGACTGCTGCCGGAGGCGAGATGATCCTGTATCTCAACCGCGCACCTCATGGCGGCTAAGGGACTTGCGAACTCGGCAAGCGCGCCATCACCCGTTGTCTTGATCAGTCGCCCTTCATGGCGGGAGAGGCTAGGCTCGATCAATTCTCGCTTCAGCCGCTCGAACTCCGCGTAGGTGGCTTCCTCGTCGCGTTCCATGAGCGCGGAATAGCCGACCACGTCAGCAGCCAAGATTGTCGCTAATCGCCTTTGAACCCGCTGTTCTGTCACGGCGCCCTCCGAACGACCGGACTAACCACGCCGGGGGACAGCAGCAGTCTAGCACTTTGCTGCTGACCTGTGAGCGGTAATCGCGGGAGAACCCTCACGCGGCATTTGCCGGACCGTGGAACGGGCTGCGTTCGCTTTCCCGTTACTGGGTGCAAAGCCGAGAGCCCCGACGCTATGGGTCACCAGCGGTAATGGCATTAGAAGATTTCCGGTCGGCCCTCGGGAGCCGACATTGCTTCGTGAGTAATGTCCTATGGTGCAGCGGCCTGTGCGCGGGCGAGGTGCATGCGGGCGCGGCTCACCGGGTCATTGCCGCGCCGGAGTGCGGCGAGCTCTTGCTCGAGCCGATCGAGCAGCGGCGCATACTTGGTGCCGTGCTCGAGGATGATCTCCGAGACCAAGGCGATATCCGCCAGCAGTTGCGCCTCGGTGAGGCGGGCCGTCATTGCGCTGCATCCTGCTCGACCAGGACAACGCGATCGCCCTCGATCCTGGCGCGGCCTAGAGCAACCTGGCGCGCGCTCGATCGCCAGCTTGAGACCAGCGCTGTATTCGGCCATGCTGCCCTCATGTTCGGATCCTGGGCTACCCGGACGCCCCTGGCCTGACGAGCGGAACCGGACGCATTCGTTGCATTCCCAGGAACGGCATGAAGCGCGCCGCATTAGACATGCAGGGCAACTTGCGATGTCAAGTTGAGCCTTTCACAGCGACTTGCGAAGGATGCGACCATGCCAAGGGTCAAAAAAGCTTCGAAGCAGACGCCTGTAACCAAAGCCGCCGCCATGACAGCACTGGGTGCGGCTGGACTGGGTCTTTCGCTGGCAGGGAGCGCATCAGCGTCCACGGTGCCGATTGCCGATGTCCCGCAAACTGACGATCTCTCGCCAAACCAGCGCTTCGTGCTCAGTGAAGAGGAAATGGCCGACGTCAGTCTCGCCACGTTCCACATCTTCGATAACGAACACCTTCGCAGCGACATGCAGCTAGCGGTCGTTGTTCGCGGCTGCAGAGGTTGCGGTGGCTGCCGCGGTTGCCGTGGCTGCGCTTGGCGTGGCTGCAGATGCGGCGGCTGCGGTGGTTGCGGCGGCTGCTGCTTGCGTTGGGGACGGTGCCGCATCTGCTGACGGCTTGCGGCGAGTTCGGCGGGAACGGGGAGGGGCGGGCTCTTGCCGTGCCGGTGTGGGCGTTCCTATTCGGGCAGGTCTTTCGTCTTCACGTAGGCCACAAGCGCCTTAGCGACGACGGGGTCCAAGTAGACGACGTGATCGCCGGCCTCGCGGTTCACTCGCAGCCGAAACTGCCAGCCGTCATAGGAGACGTAGACGCCGTCTCCCGGGTAGGTCTCATTTGCTTCGTCAGCCATGGCGCGTCCTTGTGATTTAGAGCAGCTCCTCATGGTCGGCTTCGCCCGTCCAGAAAGACGGGCACGGCCTTCTTCTCAAGGAACTATTCAGCCGGCCCGTAATTTCTTACCGCCGGCGTGTGTCGGATCCCCACGACACGCGTCGGTGGCGCCCCCTCCTCACCGGGCCAGCCTCTGCATCCTGGGTTGGCCCCGTTGGACGGGAAGAGGAGGGGGCAGCTTTCGCTGCTGAGACGGCAGAACATGATGTGAACAAATGGCTTTGGAAATTGTGCGACAGCACTTTGAGGTTGTAACTACGCGATTATCTCCGCCGATTTGAGCCGTGGCGCTCCCTAGCGGAATCGAACCGCTCTCTCCACCGTGAAAGGGTGGCGTCCTGACCGATAGACGAAGGGAGCAAAACCGCCGCTTGGCCCTGCGTTGTCACGCAGCGCAAGCCGTCTCGCATAGCTATTTGCAAAAGATCGCTAAATAGCTGTGAAATCAAGGCGTTATGCCAAAGACTTCACGTTCCGACGCCGGGCTGCGGGACTCGCGGCCAAGCCTCGGACGGGCGAACGTATAGAGGCGTTTGCGCAGGCGGGCAAGGTGGCATGGGTGGCTTGCTGTGGGGGAATGACCGGAGCTAGAGCCCTTTCCGTTCCGGAAAGAGCTCTAGCCTTTTGTTTTGACGCGTTTTCTCCAGCGCGAACCGGTACCCACTTCGCTCGAAAACGCTCTGCCGAGTCTGCAATCGGTTCAACGCTTTGTTAGAGGCCCGGGGGTAACGGTTGTCGCGGGTGGAGGACCTTGATGGCCGCACAGAAGAAGCGCGAGCCCCGCAAACTGCTGGGCCGGCAAGCCTGGATTACGCTCGAGGGCGGCTTTGCCGCCCGCCAATGCGTGGTGCACGACATCTCCTCGGCCGGGGCAAAGATCCGGATCGAGGGGGCCGCCTCGCTGCCGGCGCGGCTCAAACTCGCCTTTGCGCGCGATGCGCGGACCGGGCGGATCTGCCAGGTGGTGTGGCGGCGCGAGAATTCCGCCGGCGTTAAATTCGTCTAATTTCACCGCTTGGATCGGGCCGAACGGAACCAACCGCGTCGGCGCCGATGAACCCTCTGCATCTCGAAACCCTCGTTCCCGTCGTGCTCGGCTGCGCCATCCTGTGGCTGGTCGGGCGGGGCCTGCGCTGGATGGCCTGGCTAGGGGCCTGCGCCATTACGCTGCTCGTGATCTTTGGCGTCCTGCAGGTCGCGCATGGCGGGTTCTGAGCCGCTTGCGCGCGGGCCTCAAGACATCGGCGGTGCGATGAACCGCACAAAAGCCGGGCGCTCGGCGAGGCGCGCGAACCAGCGGTCGAGATGCGTCAGGGCCGGCCGCTTGATGCCCTCGACGCCGAGCCAGCGCCGCGCATAGGCGCCGAGCGCGATGTCGGCGATCGAGAATGCATCGCCCTCGATATAGCTGCGCGTCGCCAGCGCGCGATCCGCAACGCTCCAGACCTCGGCCTCCGCATCGGCGTCCTTCTGGATCTGAACCATGTCGCGCTTCTCGCGAGGCGTGCGCACCAGGGCCCAGAACACCGGACGGTCGACCGGCTGCACCGTCGACAGGGTCCAGTCCAGCCAGCGGTCGACGGCGGCGCGCCGCCGCGGCGCGTCCGGATAGATCGGCGAGGCCGCGCCATAAGCCATGCACAGATAGCGCATGATCGAATTGGATTCCCACAGCACGAAATCGCCATCGACCAGGGTCGGCACGCGCCCGTTCGGATTCATCGCGAGATAATCCGCCTCGGTGTTGCGGCCATACTGCATGCCGGCATCGATGCGGGAATAGGGAAGATCGAGCTCGGCGAGACACCACAGCACTTTCTGCACGTTGACCGAATTGGGCCGGCCCCAGATGGTCAGTTGTCCCTCGCGGATCTCAGGCACGACTCACTCCTCGCTCGTCCGTTCTTGCGCGGATCATTGTTCGGGTCCGGACCGCCAAGTCAGCGGTCCGGACGCTCAGCTCATGAAGGTGCTTTCGACGATCACCAATGCCCGGTGTTCGGCATCGAGGTCCAGGGCTCGGCGGGCGGCTTTGGATCGCCCTTCTGCAACAGCTCGATCGAATGCAGATCGGGCGAGCGGACGAAGGCCATGTTGCCGTCGCGCGGCGGGCGGTTGATGGTGATGCCCTGCTTCATCAAGCGATCGCAGGTCGCGTAGATGTCGTCGACCTCGTAGGCGAGGTGGCCGAAATAGCGGTCCTCGCCGTACTTCTCCTCGTCCCAGTTGTAGGTGAGCTCGACCAGCGGCGCGCCTCGCGTCGAGGGCTGCTTCTTCAGCGCCTCCTCGTCCTCGGGGGCGCAGAGGAACACCAGTGTGAATTTTGCCTTGTCGTTGTCGATGCGGCGGACCTCCTTCAATCCCAGCGCATCGCGGTAGAATTTGAGCGCGGTGTCGAGATTGCGCACGCGCAGCATGGTGTGGAGGAAACGCATTTTTTGACTCCCTTGAAACTGTTCGGAGATTTGTTCTTGGCTGGGGCCTTCAGAGGGCAGCATGAAATAGCAGCAAAACGCGCCGGCGGGCAGGGGGTCTGCGCCGCGCCGCGCGGTGAGGCCGATCAATGCTTTGTGCGTCGGGGTCGTCAGGAACGCGTCGCGCGCGAAAGAAAACCCCGCGGGGAAAGCAAAGCGCGGGGTTTTCAGGCCGACAGCGTCTGGGGATTTACTTAAGGGCGGGGGCGCCGCCAGCAACATGGAATATCGTAAAGCAAAAAGGGCAACAGCGCCACCTATGCGGAATATATTCGCTAGGTGACGCTGCCCTAAGGCTGGGCCCTTAAATCCCCAGCACACATTACGTCTCGCCAAGTGCCACAAGGTTCAAAGAAAAATTGCAAGGCCGATCGCGGCCCGTCCGGGCTGCCGCAAGCCGGTCCGCAGCCAGGCCGCAGAGCCGGCAAATCCCGTAAATTCAAGGGATTTTGGTGCGGTGCATGCGCCGTACGGCCGGAATTCGTCGATTTACTGCGGAAAACAGCTATTTTTTGCCTTCAACACCCAACAAAACTGTGCAGAAAGCCTGTAATTTCCGCCTGTTCGTTTAATGTCGCTCCCCGGTACGAATCAATGAGGAGACACAATGCCTGCCCAAATGTCCAAGTCGCAGCTGGTCGAGAGGATTGCGACCACCACCGAGCTTTCCAAGCGCGACGTCAAGAACGTCATGGATACGCTGACTGATGTCGGCCACAAGGAGCTGAAGAAGAACGGGGTGTTTCTGGTCCCCGGCTTCGCCAAGTTCGTCGTCGTCAAGAAGCCAGCGACCAAGGCACGGAAAGGCACCAATCCCTTCACCGGCGAGGAGATGATGTTCAAGGCCAAGCCGGCCCGGAAGATCGTCCGCGCACGGCCGGTCAAGGCTGCCAAGGACGCAGTGTAAGCCGCGCGTCGGCACTGCCAAACGGAAAGGCCCCCGTGACACGGGGCCTTTTTGTTTGCGACGTATTGCCTGTGACTTCTCGATTTGTCTTTGCGTCTTATGCGTTGTCGTTTGCGTCCGTGGTGCCTTGGCCGCCGGTGGCGTCATGTCACGCTGGCGCGACGTGCGCCCGATCACATGCAGACATCGAGGGCGCCTCGCGCCTCAGTGCCGCCGTTTCGAGATCGCCGATTTCGGCGGCGCCTTGTCGTTCAGCGCGCGCTCCATCGTCGCGGCATAAAACGCCTCGCGTTCCCTAGCGAATTTTTCCTGGGTCGCCTTGAAGCGCGCAACACGCGTCGCGATTTCTTCCCGCACATCGGCGGGGCGGTCCTGCTCGTCTGCCGTGCTCATCCACTTCCCTCGAATCACCAGGTCCTATGCCGCCCGCAAATAGAGTCCTGATTGCGGCGCGATTGCGGAAACTGCGGCGCCGGAGCGCGCTGCGCACCGGGAAATCCGGAACCGGTTAACGCTGAAAAGTGGTCGATTCCGTGCCCGACAGGGTTGCCGAGCCGGGGCGATGCAGCTTGGTGATTTCTCCAATCGATGGCAAAATGGGTGGTTGTGCCGGCCGGGCTCGTGGCCATGAGTCTTGTAAATGATTGCAACGGATCTTCAGAGTGGTGTGGAGCAGCTCGGCGACATGATCGCGGGTGCTTCCACCATCATTCCCTTCACCGGCGCCGGCATCTCGACCGAATGCGGCATCCCCGATTTCCGCTCGCCGGGCGGCGTGTGGACCCGCAACCGGCCGATTCCTTACGACGAGTTCGTCGCGAGCCGGCAGGCGCGCGACGAAGCCTGGCGCCGGCGCTTTGCGATGCAGGCGACGTTTGCCGAGGCGCGGCCCGGACGCGGCCATCGCGCGCTCGCCTCGCTCTATCGCGTCGGCAAGATTCCGGCCGTCATCACCCAGAACATCGACAACCTGCACCAGATGTCGGGCTTTGCATCCGATCATGTCGTCGAGCTTCACGGCAACACGACCTATGCGCGCTGCATCGGCTGCGGCAAGAGTTATGAGCTCGATTGGGTGAAGCAGCGTTTTGATGAGGACGGAAGCGCACCGGACTGTGCTGATTGCGACGAGCCGGTGAAGACCGCGACGATCTCGTTCGGTCAGGCAATGCCGGAAGAGGCCATGCAACGCGCGACCGAATTCGCGCGGCATTGCGATCTCTTCATCGCGATCGGATCGTCGCTGGTGGTGTGGCCGGCCGCCGGATTCCCGCTGATGGCACGGAACTGCGGCGCCCGCCTTGTCATTATCAACCGGGAGCCCACCGATCAGGACGATGTTGCCGACCTGGTCATTCGACACGATATCGGGGAGACGCTGGGACCGTTCGTCGGTAACTGAGTCCGATTGATTCGGACCTGTGCAAGCTGTTCATAGGTTTCCATAAATCTGTTTTTTATCTATGCGCGGGAGGCGGGAGTGCTATCTTTAATTCGAGAGATTCGCGCGGTTTCATCAGGGGCTGATGTCGATCGCGCTGTTTTGGCCTCGTCGCTCTCGACGCAGGCCGCAATTGATGTGTGAGGTCCGGGGTTATGGGGTCGGACGGATTTGAGTCCAAGAAGCTCGGGGGACCTGTGTCAGGCGGGACAACCCAGAACAGACTTGGCACTGGAGAGTTTTCAACCGGCGCCGCGCGCGATGCGGCCATCGACGCCCTTTCAGGGCTCGGCGAGCACCTGGTTGAAATTACCGGCGTGATCAAATGGTTCGATGCATCCAAAGGTTATGGGTTCATCGTGCCGGACAATGGCTGGCCGGATGTGCTTCTGCACGTCACCGTGCTCAGGCGCGACGGCTACCAGACTGCCTATGAGGGCGCACGGCTGGTCGTCGAATGCGTGCAGCGGGCGAAGGGCTACCAGGCCTTCCGCATTCTCTCGATGGACGAATCGACCGCGATCCATCCGGCGCAGATGCTGCCGCCACGCACCCATGTCACGGTCACGCCGACCAGCGGGCTGGAACGTGCGCAGGTCAAGTGGTTCAACCGGCTGCGCGGGTTCGGCTTTCTCACCTGCGGTGAGGGAACGCCGGACATCTTCGTCCACATGGAGACGCTTCGGCGCTTCGGCATGACCGAGCTGCGCCCCGGCCAATATGTGCTGGTGCGCTACGGGCCGGGCTCCAAGGGCATGATGGCGGCCGAGATCCACCCGGAGACGGGATCGCCTGTCGCCTCGCACTGATCGGGCGGAAAATATCGATTGCAGCGCGCGTCTGAGGGGCGATCGTCAAGCGCATTGTCGCGCCGGCTATGCCTTGCTGCCGGCGCTGTGAGCGTGTATCGACGTCGCCCGAAGCCTTCCTTTGGCATCCCGGGGTATAGCGCAGCCTGGTAGCGCGGCAGTTTTGGGTACTGCAGGTCGTTGGTTCGAATCCAGCTGCCCCGACCAACATAATCAAGGGCTTGTGCGGCAGTCCCCGCGTCGGGACCTTCCCGGACATCCGATTCAGAAGCCCCGCGTCCCGAGCTGCCGCCCGCGGGGAATTTCGCGGCAGCAGCGGTGTTCTGCAACAGTCGATCATCTGCCACTGTTCCTCAATTCGCAGGGCAATTGGAAATGATCGGCGGGGTCGACGTTTTTGTTTGTTTTCCGTTGGCCCATTGAGTGAGGCGCGGGGCGGCGGACCCGCGCCGGGCTCTCTTGTTTGCCTCAGCCAGCCGGCTCCGAATCAGCATGTCAGGACGGCCCCGGAGCCTGTGGATAACTATCTTCGCAACCGTTTGCGATGCCTCGCGCATGGTGATTCGCGGCATCAACTGACAGAATCAGGCCCGCACTTCCTGGCGCTGGAACAGGACGTAGGCGATCACGAACAGCAGGATCACGGAGGCCAGCAGCGCCGTCAGTTGCGGCCACACGAGCATCAGGCTGTCGCCGAGCGGCAGCGGCGCGCCGCGGACCGAGCCCTGCACCTGCGATGACAGCACCGGTCCGAGCGCGCGGGTGGTCGGACTGAGGAACGCCAGGGTCGCTTCCGAGAACAGCGTGTTCGGCGAGATGCGGGAGATGTCCATGCCGACATCGATGGTGCGCAGCGCCGACAGCGGATCGTAGGGACCGGGCGGCGCCACCGCCATGGTCACGATCGGCACCAGCATCTCCCAGAAGAAGGCAAACAGCAGCCAGACCGCGAGGCTCGGCAGCGCGGCCGTCGCCGCCGAGCGGAAGATCACCGAGAACAGCATCGCGAGCGCGAGCCAGACCCCGCCATAGGCGATGGCCGCGATCTGGAACGCAAAGCCGCGCAGCACCTCGTCGGTGTTCGGCAGTAGCCCGAGCAGCAGGATGCCGAGGCCGATCACCAAAAGCCATAGCGCGGACAGCACGACAGCGAGCGTGATCAGCCCGGCCGGGAATTTGCCGATCAGCAGCGCGTCGCGATAGATCGGCTGCGCCAGGATCCGGCTCATGGTGCGGCGGTTGAACTCGCTGTTCACAGAATCGAAGCCGAGCGCGATGGCGACGATCGGCGTGGCATAGTCCGGATCGTGGACGACCCAGAGCTCGAGCAGCGCGAAAAATGTGATGGCCACGCCCATGGCGATGCTGACATGCATCGCCGATGCGTGCGCAAAGCCCAGGATCCACGGCGCCGCGATCAGCCAGAGCCCAAGTGCGGCCTTCAACCACTCATCACCGCCGCTCCGAGCAGCTCCGCATCGAGTCGTCCCAGCGGACGTACGAAGCCGAACAGCCATGGAGCGCTCAGCAGGAATACGCCACAGGCCAGCGTGTAGAGGTCAAGCGCGGTTTCACGCCGCGGCCATGATGTCCGTCTTGCGATCATAGGGACCTCCCGCTCTGTTGCTTGACCTTGCCGAACGAACGAGGGGCAGGTTCCCATAGACGAAAGGGGCAGGCCGCGATGGCCCGCCCCCGATGCAATCGCTATCATAGCTCGCCGGATCGGCGTCAGGCGGCTCAACCGACCGGCATCGCCACGTAGCGGGTGTTGTCGGCGGACTTGACCCGCATCAGCACGTCGCGCTTGCCGTCGGCCTTTGCGCTGGAGAGTGCCTCGCGGATATCGGCCGCGCTGCTCACGGCCTTGCCGCCGACATCGAGGATGACGTCGCCGGTCTGCATGCCGTGTTCGGCAGCCGGACCGTCGGGATCGACGCCCGTCACCACCACGCCCTTGTCGCCGGAGCCGGCGACCTCGCTCGCCGGCGCGACGGAGAGGCCGAGATGTCCGCCGACGCCGCGGTGCGAACCGGACCGCTCGTGCCCGGCGTTGGCCTCGCGCTGGTTCGGCATCGTGCCGAGCGCGACGTTGACGGTCTTGTTCTGACCCTTGTGAATCACGTCCAGTTTGATGGAGGTGTCCGGTGCCAGCGCCGCGATCTGGCGCGCGAGATCACGGGAGTCCTTGACCGTGGTGCCGTTGATGGCCGTGATCACGTCGCCAGGCTCGATGCCGGCCTTGGCTGCGGGGCTGTCCGCCTGCGCCTCGTCAACCAGCGCGCCTTCAGCCTTCTTCAGGCCGAGGCTGTCGGCGATGCCCTGGGAGAC
>Ga0070716_100000527_pt1 | contig 16003 bp, 14 predicted proteins | sample LARL112metaG_FD_71395 | JGI IMG/M metagenome (GOLD analysis project Ga0070716, IMG submission 71395) | Corn, switchgrass and miscanthus rhizosphere microbial communities from Kellogg Biological Station, Michigan, USA - LAR L11-2 metaG | ecosystem: Host-associated > Plants > Roots > Rhizosphere... | reverse complement strand
CAACAACAAAATCAATCGAAATGAATGAATTAATAAAATGAGACTGCTTCTATTATTTCTTACTTATATTGTTGAAGAATGATGATGGAGGTATAGAAGAGATATTAGCTAATCAAATGCGAGATTTGTGACGATTATCAAATAAATCATAAACGTACCGTCGAGTATTGTGATTAGCCTACGACTAGCATGATAGATTTAGATTGGTCTAGGGAAATGCCCTGATTAAGAAGCCCGAACAAATTCATGTTTACGCTTAACAATCATCAGTACATAGGAGGTTATAACAGGAATAAGAAGTAAGAATGCAACAGTTAGAACTGGATCATCTACTTTACCAGACGAAAGGGCGTTAACTATATATCCTACAAGAATAACTGAAATTGGAACAATTAATGCAAAATATGCAGTAAGATATAGTCTACTTGTAAAGGTAGACAATTTGTGTTCCTGTCCAATGTACAGTCCAAAGATTACATACGCTAATCCCATCATGAAACAATAATGGTCAGACTTAGCTGGATAATGCTTCCTTGTCTTGACTGTTGCAACAGCGCAATTATAGTATCAAGGCGATTTTCTATTTGGGAACTTGTATTCTCAAATGATCGCTGACCGAATGATATTTGTTGAGTCCAAAGGGTACGATCAGAACCTAATAGCGCGATTAAAAGCAACCGGACGAACAACAGGCAGCTAAACCTGATGATAGCTGCCTATTTTACCCAGAACAAATGAAGTGTAGGCCAGATCCAATAACTGGCAAATGTCCGCCAGACTTCTCTATGAACGTTAATCAACATTGCTATCCTAGTAAGCCAAGTCCAAATGGATTAAGACAAAACCAGTGCTTTGCTATCTAATACTCAAAAAACCAGTTTCCATTAGTCGATAAATTGTGTATCATCAGCCGCTGGTTAGAACTCAATCCCATCAGGTTTGGTGGATTGTTGAGACTGAATCCAGCATCGCCAGCGACAACACGAATACGACTCGTTATGTATATATCGTTAACTGATCTTATAGACTTTATTTGTCTATGAATGGTTGGTGATCAAAGAGTCAGAAAATCCAATAATCTGGTTTGCGATTAAAGTGGGCTATTGGTGATAAAGAACTCTTTATATAATTTCCTCTTTGAGTATTCAATTGATCTTCCCGTGACAACAACAGTTCCATCGATCAATCAAGAAAAACTTGAGCAATTTATGGGAAAGGTATTATCAGATTTTGGTGGTGCGGCAAGTGCAGTTTTAACGTACATTGGGGATAGACTCGGATTGTATAAGGCCATGTATGATTTTGGAAAACCGATAACTTCACAAGAACTTGCAAATAATACTAGAACGTCAGAACGTTATATAAGAGAATGGCTTGCAAACCAGGCTGCCGGTGGATACATCACATATGATTCTTCATCTAATAGGTATACACTACCCATTGAACATGCAGAAGCACTGGTTAATGAAACTAGTCCTGCTTATTCTGCTGGAGGTTTTCAGATTTTAATGTCTCTTTACAAAGATGCTCCAAAAATATTAGAAGCGTTCAAGACAGGTAAAGGAGTAGCATGGGGAGATCATGATAAAGATCTATTTGAAGGAACAGAAAGATTGTTTAAGCCAGCTTATGAAGCAAACCTAGTAAGTTCTTGGATTCCTGCCCTTGATAATGGCAACGTAGAAAAGGCACTTAAGAAAGATGGTCTAAAAGTTGCAGATATTGGATGTGGTCATGGAGTTTCTACTATACTAATGGCAAAGGCCTATCCAAATTCAAAATTTTATGGATTTGATAACCACGCAGGATCGATAGAATATGCAAGAAACAAAGCTAAAGCAGAAGGATTAGACGAAGACAGAATACATTTTGAGATTGCATCTGCAACTAATTATCCAAGTGATGATTATGATTTGATAGCATTCTTTGATTGTTTACACGATATGGAAGATCCAATAGGAGCAGCAGCATATGCACTAAAGGCGTTAAAATCAGAAGGAACGCTAATGCTAGTAGAACCATTTGCAAATATCAAATTTGAAGATAATCTGAATCTTTTAGGCCGATTGCTTTATGCTGCATCAACCATGGTGTGTGTCCCTGCATCCTTGAGCAAAAATGGACCTGCACTAGGTGCACAAACAGGTGAACCTGGTATGTCACAAGTAGTAAAGTCAGCTGGCTTTAAGCGTTTTAGACGAGCAGCTGAGACTTCGCTTAATATAGTATACGAGGCAAAGTCCTAAATCAGTCAGTAATTAAAAGTCCTTAGCAAGCTGAATTACTCCATCTACAGCAACCAATCTAGTAGTGCAGGTGTGGTAGATAGGAAATTTTGTCAAACGTGAGGGAAGAGATCATATTACTCTAGCGAATCAGTAGTTCAAACTGGAGCAATCGATACCCTTGCGGCATACGGAGAACAGGCGATAGATACTATAACTGAAGTCATTAGCCTGTCTAGTTAATTCTTTAGTAATTCCTGGCTTAGGCACCCATCGAAGGTGGTGGTAACTGTATCAATAATGCTAAAATCTTGTTTTCAAGACTCTCATATTGTTACTCATTACTATTGATACTGTCAGGACCTACTTTTCATATTTCAACTATAAGCAGTAAATACGGAAGCTTTCAAAAATTTAATGGCTACTATTACTTTCTGTTACTACATAGTCAGGACTACTTTACCTCTTGGGTGGACATCCTTTTGGTAGTTTAGCGCCTTACCAGCTTCATCTAGTGAAAATGTCCTGTCTACATTTATCCTTATATTATTTTGATCTACCCACTGTGCCAATTTAGTCAACCGTTCTCTATCTGCTTGTGTGAACTGAAATATTGCCTTGACATTATATTGATTCATCAGCTCTGAGTTTGGCTGCTCTAGCATAGAAATAATTATGCCACCTTTCTTTAAGACTTTGAAAGACCTTTTGTATGTTTCTCCACCGACAGTATCAAAGACTGAATCATAGTCATGCAGCAGATCTTCAAAGTTCTGACTCTTGTAGTCTATGACTTGATCAGCTCCCAGTTCTTGGACAAACATCTTGTCATTTGCACTTACTGTTGTCACTACGAATGCTCCCAAGTTCTTGGCAAGCTGTATAGCAATTGATCCTATACCTCCTGCTCCACCATGAATTAGAATTCGCTGACCATCTGATAATCCAATGTTTTCAACAAGTGCTCGCCAGGCACTAACACTTACAAGCGGTAAGGCAGCTGCTTCGATATGGCTTAGTCTCTTTGGTTTATGGGAGATATTTTCCGCATTTGCCATTGCCTTCTCTGCAAATGCTCCTGACCCGCCAGTAGCTACTCCAGCTTGGCCATATACTTCATCTCCTTGTTTGAAATCTAATATACCTTCTCCAATTTCTTTGACGATACCTGAAAAATCCATACCCAATGTAAAGGGGAATTGGAGTCGCATCATCTGTTGGAAGTAACCTTCACGAATTTTCCAATCTACAGGATTTACGCCAGCTGCTTTTATATTGACTAAAAGCTTTCCAGCTGCAGGCATGTTTGGTATAGTGGCATTCTGAGTGATTCCGACAACTTCGCTGCCTCCATACTTACTAATTTGAGCAGATTTCATTATTACTACTAATCCCAAAACAAAATAACGTATTAAAGGTGGCTATTACACTTCACTCTGCATACCAAGGAAGGGAAGTAAATTTTGCTTTAGAAGGTCTGTCTGAATCCATACAATACAATATGAGTTAGAACCACTTGGAAGTCATAATTATAGAACCTGCTTTGGGCCTAACTACTGGACCGATGTGAAAATTGAAACAAGATGCACAAATTATGATACACCTATCTAAAGTTGCAAGAGTGATTCTGCAGGTTGTGATTCTCCACCAGCCTTTGCTATGTTAGCTTTGGCCTGCTTGGAGTAGAAGAACTATACCAGATAAGGAATGTGACATTAGATATCATCTTCAGAACAGGAGTGCTAATGATATAATAACGCAGTCTGAACCAAACTTACTTCATTCTCAAACACTTGTCCGTGAATTGGTCGACTTCGTGATTCTGGCCTCTGGATTTTATCTAACCATGCAATCTTTATCGTATCAAAGCAACTGGAGCTCAAATTATGGCTGCTACTGCCACTACTGCCGCTACTGCACCACCACTACTATGAATGATATTCTTTACTATTATGTCGGTGTCTATCTTTTGCTTGATTATTGTGATTGAGACAGATGGTGGTGATTGAATTGGTTATGATGTGCAACCACCAAATGTGCACCCCGTGGAATTTTGCCATCGCCATTAGGACCTTTGTTGAACATTTCATCAGTGCCACCAGTCCATTTTCCATCTACACAACCTAGTTCTGGTATTCTAGCAGTAGTATCGCCATCACTACGTTTGACTGGAACTCCATCATGACCAGGAATACCTGGCTCGACCTTTGAATCGTCGCTAGTCATGTCTTTTGTGTCCTCTTTAGATGGACCTGAAGGGGCCTTTGTTGCCATTATCCAAATTAGACGAACTACTACTAGAATCCCCGTTACCACCACCATCACTATCTAAATCCTTACTCTTCTTGGCCAACACAGATGTATAACCCGCAATAAACAAAGCAGATGCGGCTATCATCATAACTGCCAGCACTACAGCAAACAGAGCATTTGCTATTGCTTTCATTCCAAACTATCACTCTAATACAAATCCGTTACCGATAACGATAATGGGGATAATATCAATATGATTGTTCTACACATCGCTATTTTAATTGCATTTTCACCAATGGCGATAGACCATGTCGAAATAACAACCATAGCCCTCAACCTCAAATCCTGCCTCGTTTGCACCGCCTTTAATCTCCTCTTCACCAGCCTGCTCAAAAGTCCATAAACTCGTTGTCTTGCAGATATGCAATCATCCTAGTTCCTTCATATCTCTTTTTTTCGCTTAGCATATTATTTCTACCTGGTATGCTGTACGCACCAGAATACATACTCGGTATAGTTGGTATACTGATTGCACTTATTAGACTGAGGGTTTATAGTATACTGTATGAGTAAATAGTAACGTTGAAAAACATCAAGGTGAGCGACGAAACTCATACGGAGTTAGGCAAGCTGGATGCATGGGGCGAGACGATGGATGATGTCATAACCAAATGCAAATGCATAAACTCGTATAAGAAGGAGAATAAGATATAATTTGATGTTTAGATAAATGTCTAAGAATTGCGTCTGGTTAGATTGTCAGAATACAGTCGTTTTTGGAGACGAAGAGGCCAAGACGGAGTTTGATGACATGTGTCCTTACCATAAGGCAATGATAGTCATGTATAACCGAATGCCTCCAAAACGAAAACCAAAGCCTGAATCCGAATCTGAGTCAGAGCCAGAGACAAAATCAGCCTAATTATCTATAGCAGATATTCTGTTCAGAAATTTAGCAGCACTATATTTATTAGGTAATTAACTTTAGCATGACAATAAGAAAGGAAGATTTTATCCCCATATCTGACGGCTAAAAAAACTTTAATCAGTGTGATAATAGTACTGGATCCTGCACTAACATAGCCCATATAAGAATACCAACCTTGTCCAATAAAGCGTTTTTGCGTTTATTCTCTAAACTATATTTAAGTAGTGACCATGTAATCCCATGATTTTAAACATGATCCATTTATTTATCTGTAGTAACATATAGATAATCTAAATTTAAGAGAGGACTATTGTATGAATGACTGACTGCTCTCCAAATCTAGTAAAATAAATCAGGCTGTAGCTTCTAATTTCTTATGCAGTTGCATTTTCAAACTTACCTGGACTAATTCATAGTACCAATATGCCTACTCCCCGAGCGAGACATCCATCCGCCTATGATTCAGGCCAGAATTGGAATTACAGACGCCTAAGTATATCAAAATCAAAATAATAACCTTAATCTATTATAGTAAGATAGTAAGATTACACTAATCGAAGTTATCAAATAGTATGATAGGAAATTCCGGCAAATAGCGTTAAGATATAACCAGAATTTGTAGCTATATCAAAAGAGATTCATACTCACAAATTATTTTAATATCTATGGGAAAGGTAGAGTAAATGGGATGTCATTCTGTGAACCTCTGCCATTACCTCCAGAATTAGAACTTTTCGAGTTTGCATGTGTCGTTAATATATCTCCGGCGTTTGCTTTTATCTTTGCATAGTTGCCTGGCGAGGACAAAATAAATGTGATAGATTCTACTTGCGATCCACATGACGATGTCGTCGCTTGACCGATATTCTCGTTAGTACACGTTTTAGCGGTAGCTTCATTTATTTGAGATCCTTTTGGCAATAATACACCCGTTAACAAGAGTACGAAAAAAATGGTCACACCTAACCATAGAATAATTGCACTGTTATGACGACTATGATGATATTTCGTAGGACTATATTTTTGACTACTGCTTATTATATTAGATTTAAGGAAATTAGTGCTGTAACTTTATACTAGGATATTCAATTACTTTAAGATGAGATAATCAATTTTGATAACCAGGATATTCTATTTTGTATAATTTATCAAAAATGACGATTTAAAGAAAATATTATAAAGTTCTTAATAATAAGTGAAAAGGATATTAACTTAATATAATTTGATACCTATACCCAAAAATATTTTAATACCTAGAAAATAAATGATCCATGAAAAACTTGTCTAGGGTGTCAACTTCGTATGTTATATTATTTGTAATCTTCTCATCTATACTTGTCGTAACAATAACAAACACATTACAGTCAAATATTATAGCAATTGCAAAACAAGAAAAAAATACGGTGATGAACAAAATAACAATTGGTACAAATACTACAGATAAAATTCCTACTACTTCTACTACTGCCCAATCAGTGTATCAATCACAATCAATGACAGTGCCACAATCAGTTGGAACATTTATCTGGTATATAGTAGACGAAGCACATGAAGATGCCGTTAATGAGAGGCACAAATACATTAGTGATCATAATCCTATCTATCTCCCAATGAACCTGGTAATACAGCAAGGAACAGCTATATCTTTTCTTGATGCTGATGCTCCATGGGACACACCGCATCCTCACACAATAAACATCATGGATAGCTCCAACAATATTGTCTATACCACAGGTAAATTAGATTACACAAATAGTTCGACAGCGAAAGTCTTGCCAGTAGGACAATATACAATACAAGATACAAAATATCCTTGGATGAAAGGAAACCTATCTGTTGTTTCTAATCCTCAAAAATCAGTTGGAAATCTAATAATGGGTGGCTTTTACACTCCTACTAGTCAGGTAGCAAATAACAAAGATAATGATGGTGGAATACACCCTGGATGGCTTGGATATTACAAAGAACAATTTCCAAAAAATGGATTTAAAATACTGGATACCTTTAATTTTCATTATGCTACATGTAAATATTGTCCTGGAGGTTTTTGGCCTGACCAGAAAACAGGAGATCATACACTTATAGTTTATAGTACAAATCAGCCATTGAAGCAGGCTCTTAACAAGCTTGGAAAATTAGTATGGGAGAATGTTTACATATAATTAAAAACTCTCTCTAGGCTAGGCATAAATAGATAACAATTTTTCATGATTGCTATATAGTGTGATTTGATCTGGTATACCTTGTAAATAAATTAAGACATATTGAAGATATATTCACTATATTTTTTTCATAATTCTTTGTCTGTACTGCATAAGAATGCCAATTGTTTGCATAGCTTACAATCACTCAGTGACTTTGAAATAAAATTACCTGATTAGCCTGCTTTAAGAAATAAATTTTGTTAAATTGGAGTGTCGAATTTATATAATATTCATCTATATAATACGATAAGGACCAAATCATTAATCTCAGCCGATTCTTTTTCGAGCTAATCTTGTGATAACAAATGTAGATGTATTTTAAAACCTTGTATCAAAGAGAATTATCATGGGCAGTTGACTCGTATTATTAGTTATTACCTATTCTTAGCTACTACTCTCAAGTTGTAATCATTTTTCGAATTGTTATTTAGTATGAAATTGTGTATGATGACTCGTGTCAAGCGTACTATTAAATGCATTTGTAATTGCCTGTAACATTCAATATGTTTCTTTAATGTTTTTACATGCCAACTATAGTCACTACCGGACCGAGCTTATTCTCAACTTGGGCATATATGCATGAGTAAACAATCGTATAGATATAAACCTCGTAGATTAAAATATGAGAGAGTTATATAATTTATTAATAGAAGAATAATGTATGCCTAAGCCAAGTCGGCCGAGAAATGCAATTCTCGGTATATTTACTTTGATTTTATTAATAGTTATTATGATGAATTTATACGGATTGCATATGACAGACGTCATCGCAAGTAATAATAAAAATAGCCTAGGAAATCAAATCAATGGTACTATTGACGATTTTATAGGAAAGGTTAGATATAGAATAACAACATCTTCCTGTAATAATATAGGAATACCTTCTACAGTCACAGATCAGAGCCAAAATGACAATGGAAATAGTAGTAGATTTATAATATCAAGGATCGGGAGTGATTCTGCTAATAGCATAGTACCAAGTAGTAGTTCTAATGCTGTTGAGAGTATGGCTTCTAGCGGCTCAGGAGAGGATCACAGCAATAATATTGTATCAATATTAGGTGGTAGCGATGATCATACTAATGATAATGTAATATGCGGAGGACCTGGGAATGACATACTTGTAGGCAGATCAGGTAACAACATTATATATGGTGATGCCGGGTACGATAGATTATTTGGTGGACAGGGGAATGATATTCTTATTGGTGGACCGGGTGCAGACTATTTTGACTGTGGTCTTGGAAATGATACGGTAAGAGATTATCATCCTTCAGAAGGAGATACAAAGACCAATGATTGTGAGAATTATTAGTATAGGATAATTTTACTACTCCCTTTTTAGAATCTCTAAGCTTTTAAAATATATTGAATCTTAGATTCTTGTACAGGTATATTCATACCAAATAGGCATATCTTATTACAATTTTTAGTATCCTCTTTACCTTTCTTAAGTATCAAAAGATATGATAATATAATGTGTAATATTACTATGATTAAATAGTTTATTCATTATTGTACAAAAACTCTTTTTCCTATTCTTAAATGACATAGCACAATGTCCGACATATTCCTAATAAACTTGCATTAACCTAGTTAAGTTAGATCAGAATTAATTTTATATTTTATATGGAATTAATATCTTAATAATCCAACTGATATCATTATAATTGAAACCTATTGAAAATTGTGGCTATTGCACAATTATTATGATATAACTCTTTAATACTTTATAATATTATTTGTTTTAAGATTAATATTTACAAACTCTATATCTACATTTCTGATCATAATATTGCTAATTTAGTGTTCATATATTAGTTATGGGAATACTGCACAGTTGCTACATATGCAATGGAGACGGTTTCTCGGTAAGTACAAAATATCTAATTCCATTTCGTTCTAATTTTATAGCTAATGCATATGAATCTTCTGACACATCCTCACCTATTATTATCGCTAAATGAATCTTATTTCCTGAAGCTAATTTGTATAAACTTACGTCCTTAGAAAACGATTTGACGATATCATTTGTTACATTACCATCAACAATTTTAATTACTATTGCCCCATAATCTTTAAGTGTATCTCGAAGTCTAACGCTAATATCTTCAGTATCGTTATTCTTTATACTTACTATGCGTTCTGAGTCAATTAGGACGTCAAATAGAATTTTGTCGGCATCGGCTTTGTCACTAGATGGATAAGATACATTTAGAAATTCATTGAGATTGTCTTTAGATGAAATATATTTTCGCAATGGTTCACCTACTTCTTCTATCGTCTCGGTGATAGCATGAATAGCTTCTTCTTTATCTTTATTAACCATAGATATACTTAGTCCAGCTCTTATACTGTTCCTCTCAAACATATCTGCCCATGATCTGGGATTTCATTTTTCATCTGTTTTTATTATTGCTACGTAATCTTAGGTATTACTTTAATGTACAATTAAAACCGGACATTTGGACATTAATAATAGTACATTTACCTGACTACTATGGGAGACAATAAAAAAATTCATTATTCTTAATGTTCATAATAAGACAGTTACTACTCTCCCATATCTCAACCAAGAAGTCCACTTCCTAGGTGTATTCTATCTATAGGTTTTGATAGGTCGGCTTATTCAGACTTTGATTCGCAATAATGACATACAATTCTTATAGCTCGTTCTATAGTAGATGTTATAACAGCCAATTGTATGGATATAGATATATGTCAATAACAAGGAAGATATTATAGTTGAGGGTAGATAGAGAAGGATCCACGCAAGTTATTTCCAACCTATTAAGTAATGCTATAAAATACCAAGTGCATCAATGGTGGAGAAGACGGTGTTGCGGCACTCCAAGGTATACTTTCTATACATATTGCCAACTCAATAGATATAGGAAACTTTCTTAGTATATTCTATGAGTTGATAATGCCACATTTCATGCCGCTATTGTCGTTATGCTTAGCGAGTATAATTTTGGTTACAATCTTAGTTATTCTGACTTCTACATCTACATCAAATAAATTTCTACACTTTATACTACAAATTAATCATAGTGCTTTTGCCAAACCAATAGCATCAAAATATCCGGAAGTTGCTCTCCCATTTCCTAAAGGACCAACAATACTTAATCCCGAGCTAAAGACACAAGTGGTTTTCAGAGGATTAGAATATCCAACCAGCATGGCCTTTTTAGGCCCTAACGATATTTTAGTCACAGAGAAAGATGAAGGCATAGTAAGAAGAATTGTAGATGGTACCGAACTGCAACAACCCTTACTTAATGTAGATGTTGCCACGTATGGTCATAGAGGTATGTTAGGTATCGCGATTGCTCCTCATTCTTCGATCACTACAGTCCCCAGAGATCCTAATAGTCAACATAATAAGACTACTTCTATAGCTAATGTTTTCCTATACTATACTCAAGGCCAGATTCATACCAGTGATGATATTGCCGAAGAAGAACAGCCATTGGGTAACCGACTATATAGATATGAATTGATCGGTAATAAGTTAGTAAATCCAAAATTATTGTTAGATCTTCCAGCAACTCCAGGGGCTATCGGTGATGGCGGTAAGGTGATTATCGGGCCGGATAATAATGTATATGTTACTATAGGTGACGTTGGAATTAATGGACATAATACTAAAGCACAGAATATCCAAAATGGAAGTGAACCTGATGGAACTAGCGGGATACTCAGAGTTACTCAAAGTGGTCAGCCAATATTACCTGGCATTTTAGGAAATAAATTTCCCTTAAATCTTTACTATTCCTACGGGATATGGAATAGTTTTGGACTTACTTTCGATCCAATAACAAAAATTCTCTGGGATACACAAATTGGTTTGCCATTTGGTGATGAAATCAATTTGGTTTTCCCCGGATTTAACAGTGGCTACAATCGTATTGATGGCATATGGCTACATGGATTTAATATAGATCAAACTGAAAAGAAGCATGTTGCATCTCTTCATCCAAATGACTTGATAAGTTTTGGGGGGAAAGGAAAATATCATCCACCCCAATTTACTTGGTTTCGGAAAGTCGTTCCGACCGGGATTGCATTCCTTAATTCTAACAAGATGGGAAATCTATATGAAAACGATATGTTTGTTGCTGATGCGAAAAATGGAAATATTTATCACTTCAAACTAGATCCCCAAAGGAAACGATTATTATTCCCGACCGGTCAACTTGCAGATGGGGTTGCAAACAGTTCTGATTCTTTTGATCAAATAATATTTGGAAAAGGCTTTGGTGGTATTACAGATCTTAAGGTAAGCCCTTATGATGGCTACCTATATGTATTAACGTTTGACGAAAAACAAGGAACAATATACAGAATAGTTCCAGTCAATAAGTAATAAACTTCTTTCGGATAATATTTTTACTCTGATTGATCGGTTTGTAAGTTTGAGATACCTCAAGAAGTTCATCCGAAGCATTTATTTGATGAGTTTATCACTTACCAAAGCTAACAATTACACGGTACTCGTTGCTCTTGCCCAGCAGATTTGCAAGAATAATCCTCTGGCCCCCCAGATTACCAAGTTCTTTAACAGCATTCTGTACTGACTATTAAAGTAAAACCTGGGCTCAAGTTCTTTTGCTAACCCTGTCTATCATTTCCTTCGTGATAGTAACGACTTTCATACATATCTTATCAGCAAACTGAATGTAGATTTTCTTATAAATACTTGCCATTCTCGTAATCTGATCTTTATATAGTGGTAAATTTAGTTACTTACGGAATCGATCTCAACAATACTTTAAATCATCCTTTGATGAAAATTTCTTTCTTTCTGTAAAGTGATGGAAAAAAAAATCAAACGAGCAATCTAGGTTAGTCAGAATAGATGCGTCTCAACGGCGATGAAAGCATTTGTGTGCACATTTGTTAGGACGATATTTATATAACTAACCAAGGAATATTTCTAAATTATTTATCCAAATTTGGTAATATACTAGTATTAAGTATCGAAGATGTCATAATATGACTCTTAATTAATATTATTCTAAGATATTACATATTATCTATTCATCAGAGAAGAAATCGTGGTATCTAGCCGACCCTACATACATGATTTTTAAAATCGTGAAAATTATTTAATACTATGCCGCATAATTTACAGAAATAGATCTTGCAGGTTATGCACTGAATTATCCAACTTGCCGTTACTATAAGATTCGTATGTGTAAAGTCATGTTCATGTATCATTATGTCCTTCATGATCGGTCCAGAATTAATAAAATCGGCATTAATACCAGTGAAATACCGTATCGAATTACCTTTCTTTTTCCTCATATCGATAATATTACTAATACGGTCTTAAAGTATGCTAATCTATGTAAATTCACATTGTTACTTAATGCTCATATTTTAATAGGTTAACAAAGTTAATCATCAAATAAATAATGAATCTTATTTATTTATTGTACTTAGATAGATGAATCCTGCTGAAGATCAAGATGACCACGATAATAAGGATAGTGTTTCTATTTCTAACTCTGCTATAACTAGAACAGAACAGTCTAGATTAGATATCGTCACATCAATGGATGATTTTATATTCCAAATTCTAAAGATAAGAAGAACGTTACTTTATATTTCTATTTCTGCACTAATTCTTGCCCCGCTTGCAATAGGCCTTTCGCTCTTTTTAATATCACACCCGACATTTTTTGCAGTTCTTGAAATTGAGAATGAATTTGGTGTCGTACTTGGTATACTATTGGTTCTGCTAATCGTTATTTCTATTACAATGATTATTGCAGGGATAAGGCAATGCCGTTCAATAGTAGTAAAATGGACTAAAGGGTATAGAGAATTACAAAGAGAGAGGGAAGAAGCAGATAGAAAAATCGCAGAAGAATATGGTATCGAGACATAATCAATATAATTTTACAGTATCAGTCGTTGAAGTTGCTAATTGGCTCTATTCTCTGTATATAGCGTTATTAAATATAATTTACACTAAACTAATCTTTTATAACTATAATCTATATCTGATTTCTTCTCTGGAAGACCAGAATACTCTGGCCTACTAATGTGACCAATACTTTGTTGTTCCTATGAGATCGTAGTGATAATCTTATGACTTTTATTTTTGTTCTCTCTGACTTGACCATCTCCTGATTCCACAGTCCCTTTATAAATCTCAGAGAGCTGCCTTTTATCCCTTGGAAACACTTTTTCATATGGAACAATTATCTTATTGCAAAATACGATTCCTTTTTGTGTTGGCTTATAAATTGTAATAGTTCTATGCCCTATTAAGGATTCACTTCTGCTAATGAATGCATTTAATTCTAGCTCATCTAATATTGATCTGTGCTTTTTTAGATTTAAACCACAGAAACGAATCAAAGATGTTTGATTAAGATGTCCATATTCTACTAAAGATAGAATGACATCCTTAATAATATAAATTCTATCCCTATAACAATGTGATGTTGATAGATGGTTTATAGGTTTCGTTCCAAAGCCTGGTAGAGAAGGCATCTTATTACGTGCTACAATAGATTTTTCATCAATGGTTAATAAAACTGGTTTAACTATGTTAACTCATCATAAATATGGAAATTCCTCCTCATCTGATCATGCAAATGAGATAGTAGACGAATATTATCTAGGACTGCATTCATTGGATTCTAGGTATCAGAATAAGTGTTAGATTATGTGTGAAATGACAGACGTGATCTAGACGTAGTCACATTTTCTTTCTTCTGCATTATCAGCGGGTATCTGCGTGATGCCTCGATGGGATGACAATTTTATAGACTGGTGTATATACAGGATAGACATATAGGTGATAGACATAGAGATACTACAACAGTTGATGAAGGCAAAGAACTACATTCGCAACAACTCCAATTATTTGGAGAACTGTGATAATCTGAGCATTAACCTTGAGTTAATGTTAAAACTACCTTAAATTATGTAAGTGTAATTGCCGTGGAAAGGTATTTATTTGTTACAATGTTGAATTAGTTGTAAATTCAGAAATACATATCTATCACATGAATCAAACTACTTTTAATGATACTATTGACAATATCGTAATATGATAGGTTTATGTATTGGAGGAAAGATGATTCCACAGTTTGCTATTATAAAAATAATTACACTATAATTTATTCATTTAAATAGTCTCATATGTTCTGCCATCATACATCTATTAAATAAAACGTCTAACCCATTTTCCTTAGCCAATTTTTCGGCATCTTCGTTGTATATACCTTCTTGCATCCATATGATTTTCACGCCTTTTTTCTTCAAAGCACCCTCTACGACTGGAGGTACATCTTCAGATTTCCTAAATATATCAATGATGTCTATTTCAGTTGGTATAGAGACAATGTCTGGATATGATGTTTTTCCAAGTACTTCCTTTAAAGTAGGATTTACTGGAATCACATTATATCCATGTTCAATTAGGTATTTAGGTACAAAGTACCCAGGTTTTCCTTCTTTATTGGACATTCCAACGACTGCGATATTTCTCAAATCATATATTTTCATTAACTCTTGATCTGAATGAGAATCCCTTTTCGATATATCCATGCATATTTTTCACTCTTCTAATATATAATAGTAGGGAAAATATACATACCCAAAAAAAGTAACTATAACCCAGAACCTCGTGTAGTCATCTACAATTTATGTAATTATTATTAATCATCGTTTTATTGTAATGTTGAGTTATAATAATCGAATTCAATAAAAAATATCTGGTATGCGAATTAGGAGTACATGTACAATCTTTAAATTAATTTATTATTTTAGACTATATTGACAATATTCGATCTGAAACTTTTAAAGATGAAATCTAATTAACCAGAATGTCAATTGCCAAAATCGAAGAAATTGTAGAAACTTTTGACAAGGGATGGGAAGATCTGCCCAAATCGCAGTGAATGAGGCTGAAAAGACCATATGTGGAATACATGGAATAGATATAGTAGATCAGACTGCACAAGTAGATCCTAATACTGGTAACTCAGTACAGAACAGGTATTAAATTTTCATTCAGTGTAGAAGGATAGAACAAAAAGCAATAGAAAATAATTATTTATTTATTCTTATAGTAAATAGAGAATTTATGAGATAAGTCTCCCTATTGGTTTTTGCCGCTACTTATCTTCTCATCAGTTTTATCATTCATATGGTATTACTATATCGAGCTGCCAACTGATTTTTCAACATCTGCCATATTACGATATTCTTTATCTAGCAGACGATTTAGTATGTTTAGAATCTCATTTTCATTTGGATCGCTATAATTAATTTTGGCTTTATTCCTCTTTGCATAACTTTTTAAACTACTTTTGCTCTTCGGAAAATCTATTCCTGCTAGAAGCTTTGCAATTGCAGCTGCTGATACTGAA
>Ga0070716_100000525_pt1 | contig 16019 bp, 12 predicted proteins | sample LARL112metaG_FD_71395 | JGI IMG/M metagenome (GOLD analysis project Ga0070716, IMG submission 71395) | Corn, switchgrass and miscanthus rhizosphere microbial communities from Kellogg Biological Station, Michigan, USA - LAR L11-2 metaG | ecosystem: Host-associated > Plants > Roots > Rhizosphere... | reverse complement strand
CCGCAGGCTGGCGGAACACACGCGATTCACGTGCAAAGTTTTAGCATGAGTCCGCCATCTGCTCTTGCAAAAATTGATCGTACGTAACAAATCGGAGATGTTTTTCGCCTGATGTCTGTTCAGTGAGATCGCGAAAAATTCAAAGCGCTTCCTGCGATTTAAACTCTCCATTCATGGTCCCGTAAAACAGCCGCGCATGGTGTTGGCTATATTGCCGTCGACGTTTATCGCGCCACGTTGATCCTGGAGACCTCTGGCGTGCACATCGAGGAGAGAAACTAAATGTTTCTTAAGAGGCTTCAATTGTTGGATCGACACGAAAGCGCGCGGATCGTAAAAAAATCAGTCATTCCGTCACTGATCGTTCTCGCAATGATTACGGCCGGCACCAGCTTGTCCGCGAGCCGCCCGAATCAAGATGACGACCAGGTCGACGAACACGGCCGCTCGAGCTATGCCATCGGGCTGTGGGGCGATCTGCCTTACTCGGATGTACAAGCCGTCACAGGTGTTCCCAACTTGATCGCTGACATGAACAGCCAGGAACTGGAATTCACCGCGCATGATGGTGATTTGAAAGCCGGAAATGGATCTCCCGGTTCGATCACTCCGACAACTTGCAGCGACGCTCTCTATCTTCAGGGATTGCAGTACTTTAATTCTTTGAAGGCGCCGGCCATTTTCACTCCCGGGGACAACGACTGGACCGACTGCGATCGCGCCTCCAACGGCAGCTTCAATTCACTCGAGCGTCTCGATCACGAGCGCAAACTTTTCTTCAGCACGGCATTTTCACTGGGCCAACACCGGCTGCATCAGGAAGTGCAAACCGATCCGCTTTGCCTGGGAGTCAGCGGCAAAGTTCCTTGCGTTGAAAATCGCCGCTGGACGCTCGGCCGCGTCACCTACGCGACGGTCAACATTCAGGGCTCGTGCAACAATTTGTGCGACACGGCGCCCGATCCCGCGGAATTCGCCGCCCGCAACCAGGCAGATATTTTGTGGGTGCAGGAGACCTTTGCCGAGGCCAAGCAGCGCAACTCCGTGGCCGTCATGCTGATCACGCAAGCCGATCCGGGATTCGACCTCACGGACGCAACCCGCGCTCCCATTCGCGATCCGAAGACTCTTGCTGAAACCGATGGTCAACCCGATGGTTTCCAGGAATTCCTCTCCGCTCTGCGCAATGAAGTAATCGCGTTCGACAAGCCCGTCGCGTACGTGCACGGCGACTCACACTATTTCCGAGTCGACAAACCCTTCCTGAACGCCAAGGGTCAACGACTGGAGAATTTTACCCGCGTTGAAACCTTCGGCAACCATCAGGAAAATGGAACCAATGACGTGAATTGGCTGAAAGTACTGGTCGATCCAAATAGCCGCGAAGTCTTCTCTTACCAGCCGCAGATCGTTCCAGGAAATCGCGTTGCGGCGCCCGCGCCCTGAACGACACCAACTGCGAGCGCTATGCATTAAAAGTCAAACCGGACAAATGGAAATATTTGTCCGGTTCTTTTTTCGCGTGCAGCAATACGTTCGTCAGACGCCTGCGTTACGCCGGCCGCTGAATCCCTGCGGCCCCGGCCGTAACATCCGTATACTTCAATCCGGCGCCGGTATTGAACAGCACCACGCGATGTTCGGGCTTCAAGAAGCCCGTCTGCAATAAATGATCGTAGGCCGCGGTAGCCGCCGCTCCCTCCGGCGAAAGAAAGATCCCTTCGTTCTCCGCCCAATCCTTCAACGAGGCCAGAATCACGTCGTCGCTAAATGCGAGCGCCACTCCTTCGGACTCTTTCAGAATTTCCAGCATGATGTAATCGCCATACGGCTTGGGCACGCGTAACCCCGAAGCAAACGTAGTGGCGTTTTCCCACATCTGGCTCACTTTTTCGTGCTGATCAAACGCCCGCGCCACAGGCGCGCATCCTGCGGACTGCACCGCGATCATCTTTGGTCTTTTTGCAGCTGAAACCCAGCCCAGCTCTTCCAGCTCCGAAAACGCTTTCCACATTCCGATCAAGCCCACCCCCCCGCCCGTTGGATAAAATACTGCATCGGGATATTCCCACCCGAGCTGTTCCACCAGTTCGTAGCCCATGGTCTTTTTGCCTTCAACGCGGAACGGCTCCTTTAGCGTCGAAATATCAAACCATCCCTCTTTCTCTTTTCGTTCCGCCACCATCCGGCCGCAATCCGAAATCAATCCATCCACCAACGTCACCTTTGCGCCGTATATTTTTGCTTCTACATAATTTGCGAACGGCACATCCTTGGGCATAAAAATGTTCGCTTCGATTCCAGCCGCCGCCGCGTACGCTGCCAGAGCGCCCGCGGCGTTTCCCGCAGATGGCACCGCCAATTTCTTCAATCCGTACTGCTTGGCCATCGTTACGGCCAGCGCCAGTCCGCGCGCTTTGAAACTCGCCGTAGGATTCGCGCCTTCTTCCTTTACCAGCACGTTTTTGTAGCGGCGGCTCCGTATTACCGGCGTCCAACCCTCGCCTAAAGTTACCGGGGCCACATCCGGCAACACGGATCGATATCTCCACATTCCCGCCCATCCGCCGGTTAACGCATCACGCGCAATTTGCGCGCGCTTGGCCTCTCCGCGCAAATCGCTCAAGTCATATCGCACGTACAACGAACCGCTGCACTTCGCGCAAACTGTTTGCGGTTTTTCCGCAGACACAGTCGCTCCGCACCGCGAACACTCCAAATATTTTATTTTTGGCATACCGCACGATAGCAGCGCCTGAATAAATCAATCAAGTCGTCGGCGCGATCATGTGCAGCAGCGGCTTCTTGCCCCGACGCAGGAAGGGTTACGCCGCATGGGTGCAAGAAAGAAGATGGACACAACACCCGCTTCAGAAACCGGCCGCTACAAAATCTAGAACAGAGCAGCGGGGCCAAGCATTCTCGGCTATGATGTCCGTTCTCGCTCACCTGTTCGCGAGGCAACTGCTTGCCACAAAACAGCTCACGCCAATTCAAAACTCTTATTGTTGCCGGACTGTTCCTCTTCGCCGCAGGCTGCCTGCTTCTGATTCCCTTCCCAGGTCACAAATTCTTGATGGTGTTCCGCTGCTTTGGCCTTTTGATGCTCGCCGCAGCCGGGCTTCGCAATCGCACACTAACTTTCTGGATCTTCTTCGCTATGCTCGCCGGCCTCGAACTGGGCCTCGACGCTCCCGCACTCGCTGTTCAACTGCGAATGTTGAGCGATATCTTTCTCCGTCTCATCAAAGTCATCGTCGCTCCGCTGATTCTCGGCACGCTCGTCACGGGAATTGCCGGTCACGGCGACCTTCGCAAAGTTGGCCGCATCGGCTGGAAAAGTCTGCTCTACTTCGAAGCGATCACCACCGTCGCGCTCTTCCTCGGAGTCGCTGCCATCAACCTAACCAAGGCTGGCGAAGGGCTCGCCCTTCCGGCAAGTGCATCCGCTCAACTTGTTCCGGATGGCGCTCCTCTGCACTGGGCCGATTTCATCGTTCACATTTTTCCAGAAAATATCGTCAAGTCCGTCGCTGAAAACCAAATTCTTCAAGTCGCCGTCTTCGCCATTCTTTTCGCGATCGCGTTGACGCGTGTTCCCGAACTTGTGCAAAAACCCATTCTCAATTTCGCCGAATCCCTCACCCAAGTCATGTTCCGCTTTACCAATCTGGTTATGTATTTCGCTCCCGTGGGCGTGGGCGCCGCGATGGCCTATACCGTGGGACACATGGGCATCGCGGTACTTCTTCCGCTCAGCAAATTACTTTTTACTGCGTACGGAGCTCTCATCACATTTCTTTTGTTCGTGCTTCTTCCGGTTGCGGTGTTCGCGCGTATTCCTCTAAAACGTTTTCTCGCCGCCGTAGCCGAGCCCGCGACTATAGCTTTCGCGACCAGCACCTCCGAAGCCGCTCTACCGCGAGCGATGGAATGCATGGAAGCTTTCGGCGTTCCGCGCCGCATCGTCGCGTTCGTGATTCCAGCCGGCTACAGCTTCAACCTTGACGGCTCCACTCTCTATCTTGCTCTCGCTTCGATCTTCGTGGCGCAAGCCGCGGGCATTCATATGACCTGGCCGCAACAACTCCTCATGGTGCTGACGCTGATGCTCACCAGCAAAGGCATTGCGGGAGTTCCGCGCGCCACACTGCTGGTTCTTCTCGCGTCCGCAGCCACGTTTCAGCTGCCGACCGAGCCGATTTTCGTCATTCTGGGGGTCGACGCACTTATCGACATGGCACGCACATCTGTCAATGTCATCGGCAATTGCCTCGCCAGCGCGGTCATCGCGCAATGGGAAAATGAACTCGTCGTCCCTAATCGCGAATAGTTTTCTTGATTTGTAGCGGCCGCCTTCTAAGGCGGGCGGTTTTGTAGGGAATCGCTCAGCTGCCCGTCTTCATAAGGCATTCCGCCATACGCCGAGCTGCTTTCACCGTCAACTCAAGTCTCACGCGAAAGAATAATTTTAGTTGTCGTTGAAATTAAAATTAGAAACCGTCGAAGCTCCAATTCAGTGCTGCAACGCTCATACTTGGCTGCGCTATCAGCTCCGTTTCCGTGCGGCGCGCCATCGCCATTTTTTCCGCATGATTGCGCCGAGCGCGTATCACCATCCTGGTCAAGTCAAACGCGGCGTACAAAATGTTCCCGCGTATCAAATCGCTCCGGAAACTCAATATCTGCATGCGCAAATACCTCGCAAATCTCGAGTGCGGGCGTGACGCTACCACAGGCTGATGATCCGCTTGCGCAAACAGGGGATTTTCGCAATCTTTTAATTGCACCACCGCGAGCGACCCATCGGTTCTCATCGCGTCTCCGGTAGAGTTCGTCGCACTGTGCGCCATCTGCGGACGCTGCACGTAATAAATCGCGGCTACACAGCCAACTAAATTTAAATCGCGTACCAGCATTGTGCGGCCGTTATCCATTTGCGCGTCGATATGATGAATAAATTTGTGCCGTCGCACAGAAAGTGCCGCTCCCGTTTCCCGCGTCATCGCCCCCAGCCATACCGTCTGCCCCTCAATCCAATCGTCGCGGCCCCATACGCGTAAGTGTTCGCGTTTGGCATAGCTGTCCAGGCTTTTTTGCCAGGTGGAACTCACTTTTTCCCCGTCCAGCAACTGCGTGGTAATTGGCTCGCTTGAATAATTATTGAACGACAGAAAAGCGTGTACCTGCCTCATTACCGAGCGCGTCGACATTGCATCGCCGTTCTTCCATCCGGCTGCCCGAAATGCCGCTCCCATTTGTGCTTCGCTTCCCAACAATGCGACGTTTACGATATCCGCCGATTGCCCCGATGCGGTTGTCGTCCGTTCCGGCAAGGTTGGGGAAATTATTTCCATCACCGCTTTTTCAATTTCATCAGGATTATTTTCTTGTGTCCCGAGATCCACCTGCATAGACAACGACGACTCTGCCGTCATTTCCAGTTTAAGATCGCTGCCCCGCGGAAAATAAATCTCCGGCTCTGGGAACATCGGGAACGCCGCGCGATACGCCAGCAGCGTTAAATCGCTATAGGGATTCCAGGTGGGCAAATGCTTCAGCCTGTTGGTGATTCTTCCTTGCGGCGTATCGGTCGCGTTTACGCCGTGAATTGCTCCGTCCTTCACGATTTCGCGTGCGTTGTCGATTTCCAGCACTCTTGACGCAATAGGGATTCCGTTTTCGCCGTCCAGCTTCAAATCGTTAAATTCAATGCGCATTGAAGCTGTCTCGTGCACCAGGCCCATTCCCACTCTTCGCACCTTCGCAATTTTGCCTTCTACAATTGCGCCTGCTGGAATCTTCTCAGCACCTTCACACGTCGGGGACTCAATCACCATGGCGCGAACTCGATCCCCAGCTTTGCCGCTATAGGACGAAACTGGTTCCAGCAGCCGCACCCACAAAATGTCTCCGGTTTTTAAGGAATTACACTGCGCAAACAACGCGGGACCACTACCGAGGCTGGCAAAAATAATGACGGTCAGCACCAGGACGTGCTTCACAAAATGAAAGTACTGCCGTGGCTCTGGGCTGAGGCGAAGTTGCACGATTTCTCCACGTTTATTCTATCCGTGGAGTTTTAGATGCGAATTTTCTCTCGCGAGGCTTTCCGTCAACGTCACCTGCCCGCTAGTACAGTGTTGATCTCTGTCCCTCGATGAATGAGCTTATCAACTTGACGTTTCAAAGAATCAAGGTTTCACGTCCGCGTTTTTCACCGGGCGAAAATACAAGTCCTGGTAATCAAAACTGAAATCCGCCAGCGGCGAGACCGCGCTCATCGTGAAATGATCGATTGCGCCGTCCACGTTCAAGCTGAATGCCACAAACGCGTCTTCCACGGTCCGATCGCGCCATCGCGCCTTGAATGTGTCGTACTGCCAATGTTCCAGGTCGCCTACCGCTGTCGGCGTGTGCTCCAGAGAAAAAATCAGCTTGCCATTTTCCATCCTGATATTTGCCGGCCCGTACCAGGCGTCTTCATACTTCCCTGCGTACTTCTCGAGTCCGAGTGCGGGCTTAGAATCTCTTGCGCGCGTTCCGGCCTGCTTCTCCATTTCTTCTTCAGCGTGCTTCCGCTCCGACTCTTCCGCTTCACGCAGCACGCTGATCCAATCCGTGCCGCCGCTCTGAAAATAACCGTCCAGCACGTGAAACAAAATTGCTTCGAACGCCTGGCCTTCCTCGGCATTGGTCAGAATAACGATGCCCAGCTTCTCTTCCGGCACCAGCATCACGCGCGACACGAAACCCGCCACGCCTCCTGTATGTCCCACCAGCTTTCGTCCCTGATAATCGCGTAATCCCCAGCCTAATCCGTACGCCGCAAATTTCGGCGCTATCTGTGCGAGGGGCCCGCTGCGTTCGCGCGTGGGCAGAATCGTCTGCGCCGACCACATTTCCTGCGACCGCTGTTCGGTGAATAGCCGCGCGTCGCTATCCGGAAATTTCCCGCGATTCAATTGCAGCATCATCCACCGAGCCATCTCTGCAACGGAAGAGTTGATGGAACCCGCTGGCGCGGCGTTGTCGAGCTCAACGAACTCAATGGGTCTGAGCGGTCCTCCGATTCTCGAATGCGGCCACGCGATATCCGCACCCGCCGGAAAATGCGCGTTGCTGAGTGTGGTCGTTTTCATTCCCAACGGCTTCAGGATTCTTTCACTGACGTATTCTTCCCAGGATTTTCCTGTGACCGCCGGGAGAATCTGCCCAGCCGCGATATACAACAGATTGTCGTACGCATATTTGCTGCGAAAACTCGACGCGGGTTTCATGAATCGCAGCTTGTAAATGATTTCGTCGCGCGTGAACGTGGTGTGCGGCCAGAACAGCAGATCGCCTTCGCCCAAACCCATGCCGCTGCGGTGCGTCAGCAAATCGCGAATGGTCATCTCGTGCGAGACGTACGGATCGTACATCTCAAATCCACGCAGCCGCTCGTATACTTTGTCATCCCACGAAATTTTCCCCGCGTCCACCAGCGTAGCCAGCGCTGCAGTCGTAAAAGCCTTGGTGTTCGATCCAATTCCGAACAACGTGTTCTCATCCACGGGCGCGCTCTCGCCCATTTTTCGTACGCCGTAGCCTTTCGCCATGACGACTTTTCCATTCTTCACGATTGCGATCGCCATGCCCGGCACGTCAAATGTCTTCATCGAACGCGCGACAAAGGCGTCCAGGTCCGCCGGCGGCGCCGCCTGTGCGACGCTCTGCTTTGCGCTTACGAGCAAAAAAGAGGCCAGCAACGCCACAATGATCGCTGCTTGGGATTTCGCATTCCTCAATGTTATTTTTCTCATCCACGCTCCTCGCATGCCTGAATCGCTTGTGCGCAAAATTCGAATGATTAAATCATGGTTCCTGCTGGTATCGAAACTTTCTTCCACGGGCTGCAGCCCTAGCAAACTTGTGTGCCCACCGAACTGTGCTTGCACTTTTGCGCAAAACTCGCGATGCTTATTCCGGTCGCTTCATTGCATCGCCCAATGATCAGGAAAATTCTTTTTCCTCTTTTCTTCACAGGTTGCTGGCTCCCATTCCTTTGCATTTTAGTTTTCGTAAATCTAAATTCCTCCGCGCTCTTCGCCGACGATATTTCAAAGATTTCGCCCACCGGCTATGTCACCGATTTGGCCGGAGTCATTCCGCAGGATACAAAGCAGCGCCTGGAAGCGCTCGCCACCGAACTCGAGCAAAAAACCGGCGCGCAGCTCGCCATCGTTACAGTGAAATCGCTGGATGGCCGCCCGATCGAAGATTACGCCGTCGATCTTTTTAAGCATCTGGGAGTGGGTTCGAAAAAAGAGAGTTCCGGTGTTTTGTTGCTGCTTGCTCCGAACGATCGCAAGTACCGCGTAGAAGTAGGCTATGGGATTGAACCGATCATCAACGATGCGCGCGCCGGAGATGCAGGCCGCGCCATGGTTCCTTTTCTCAGACAAAATGATTACGGCACGGCAGTGGAAGTTGCGGCGTGGCAACTCGCAAAATACATTGCCGATGACAAAGGCGTCGCGCTTTCCGGCCACCCTCCGGCCCGGCCGCTAGCAAACGATTCGCGTGCGCGCGGGTCACGCTTGAGCCCGTTCGCATTTTTAATTCTTCTTTTCATAATGTTTAGAATTTTCGCTTGGATCGTTTCGAGAGGTGCCGGGCCTCGTGGTGGCGGCATGAGCGGGTGCTGGTGGATTTTGCCGTTTCTGATGAGTGGAGGAGGCCGGGGTGGCGGGGGCGGAAGTGATTGGGGTGGCGGCGGATTCGGAGGAGGGGGCGGCTTTGGAGGATTTGGCGGAGGCTCCAGTGGAGGCGGCGGCGCGTCCGGCAGTTGGTAAGATACAGGTACGCTTTTTTGCGCGGATGGGGTCATTGCGCGGGTGAGGATGGCATGCTGGCACGAGAAGAGAAACTGATCGAAATTGTTCGCCGGCTGCAGGAAGCCGCGGGGGAGAATCTGCAATCCATCGTGCTTTACGGATCGGCGGCGCGCGGCGATTACCATTCGCGCAAATCAGATTTGAATCTTCTGTGTATTTTGAAGTCCGCGAAAGCCGGGGATCTGTCGCGCATCGCTTCCGCAATTCGCTGGTGGTGTGAGCAGCTCCACGAACCTGTTCCGCGCATTTTCACGCAGGAAGAGTTGATTCATTCCGCGGATGTCTTTTCCATCGAATTGCTGGACATTGGCCATGCTCATCGTATTCTTTTCGGAGACGATCCGATCGCCGAAATTGAAGTGCCGATGAATCTGCATCGCGCGCAGGTGGAACACGAACTGCGCATTGCGCTGCAAAGGCTTCGCGAACATTTTTTGCGCAGCTCGGAAAATGAGCAACAGCTTCGCGAAATCTATGCCAAATCCATTTCGAGTATCACTATTCTGCTTCGCCATGTGCTGATCGCTCTCGGCGAGGATGCTCCCTCGGCAAAAAATAAAATCTATCAGCGTATCGAAGAATTAACCGGCGCGGAAGCCGCAGTTTTTGAGCTTGGGCGCGCGCTACGAGAAAACCATCCGCTGGCCGAAGTCACGCGCGCTTACGGCAAGTATATGGAAGCCATTCAATTCGTGATCGACGCGTTGGACGCATTGGTGCCCAAGCGGGAATGGCAGCGGGTCAGAAGATAATTTTTGCAGGTGATTACAAAGGAGAAGCTTCATGAAAATCGGACTGGTCATCGTCGCGATCCTGGTGATTGTCGCGCTCATGTTCGGCAGCTTTTACGTTGGCCGGCGCAACGAGATGGCTACTAAGCGTGAAGCGGTAAACGCCGCGTGGGCGCAAGTGGATGTGGTGTTGCAACGCCGTGCGGATTTGATTCCCAACCTCGTGGAAACGGTAAAATCGTTTGCCATCCATGAAGAGCAAGTGTTCGGCGAAATTGCGCGGGCGCGTTCCGCACTGATCGGCGCAAAAACTCCTGCAGACAAAATTGCCGCAAACAACGCTCTGGATTCCGCGATCAGCCGGCTGCTGGTGATCAAAGAAGCCTATCCGGAATTAAAATCGAACGAAAATTTCCTTCGGCTGCAGGATGAACTTGCCGGAACGGAAAATCGTATTTCCGTGGAACGCAATCGCTACAACGCCGCGGTTCAGGATTACAACACCTACATTTCGCTGTTCCCCAACAGCCTGGTGGCCAGCATGAGCGGGTTCAAGCGCAACGACGCCTACTTCAAGACCGACGAAGGATCACGCGCGGCGCCCAAGGTAAATTTTGGTTTCGACAAATCCGCGCCGGCGCCTTCGACGGCGGCTCCGGCGCATCCGTGATGCAGGCAACAAGTGCCAAAGGCTAGGTTCACAGTCGACAGTGGAAAGTTGAAAGTAAAAAATTCAAATCCCATGTTGCGTAGCGGTTTTGAATTGTCGGCCGCGTGCGTATAGGCTTTCGGGCAATGCTCCTTGTCCGCTTTTTAGCCTCTACTCCTCTTGCTTCTATTCGTCTTGTTCCCGAGGAAGTCGCTTAGCAGCATGTGGAAGTGGTGGACGCCGTTTTCGCGCTTGACGGAATAGCGGCCGCGATCGTAAGTCGAGGAGCGCAGACCGCGCTGCACGTTTTCGCAGAGCGTGATGTCTTCCTGCTGGACTTCGTCACTGAAGGCGACGGCTTTGTTGATGCGTTCGCGTGTTTTGGCTTGATCGGCATCGTGAAAAAACCATTCAAAAATGGTGAGCGTTTTTTCGGTAGAGAGCGGGACGATTACGTTGGTGGAAATGTTGTCGGGATAGATGTTGAGCATGAGGTTCGGAAAAATCCAAAAATAGAGTGCTTCCTGCAGGCCGCTGCCGGGAGCGTAGAAACGTTTATCAGCGTCTTCCGCTTTCATGGCGCGGATGGGCGCGAATTGCTGGGAGTAGTAGCGGAATGTGCCGGTGCGATATTGCGTGTAATCGATTTCGCGCATCAGGCCGGGATGCGCGATGGGAATGTGATAGCCCTCGAGATAGTTATCGACGTACACCTTCCAGTTGCAATCGATGATGTAGTCGCGGCGTTCAGCGGACTGTAAGCCTGCAAACTGAAAGCCGCGCGCTTGTATGGGAATTTCTCCAAGGAAGTTGGAAAGTGGCGGGGCGTCGGAAGCGAAATTCACGAAGATCAATTTTTCCCAGATTTCGAGACGCACCGGAACCATGCCCATAGTGCTGCGATCGAAAAATTCCACGCCTTCGACGTCGGGCGTGCCGATGAGACGGCCGTTGAGGGTGTAGGTCCATCCGTGATATTGGCAGCGCATAACGTTTTTGCAGCCGCTGCCCAGAGCAATCGGCCCGGCGCGATGGCGGCAGACGTTGCTGAAGGCGCGCAGAGTTCCCTGCTTGTCGCGCACCACGAGCAGCGGCTCTCCAGCGACGTCGGCGGTGAAGTAAGTTTCGGGATCGGAGATGGTTTTTTTGACGCCGTTGATTTCGCCGCACGGATGGTCGAGGGTACCGACGAGCTGCCAGGTGCGACGGAAAATTTTGTCTTTTTCGATTTCGAGGATTCCGGGGTCGGTGTAGAAGCGCGAAGCGAGCGTGTGCGCGCATTCGATCTGTTCGTTGACGTCGAGGTTTATCGTCGTTTTATTCGTTTTATCGATCATGGGTGAGTCTCACAGCGCAGTACAAGGTACAAGAGTATAAGGTACAAGCGTTGGAGCGATTCTCTTCGTCGCGGCAATACTGATGTGGCAGCGGGAGCGTAAGTGAATGATAAGAAGGGCGCAGGCTGAACGGCCGGGCGGATTCCTGACATCTTAGACCGGGCACATCGCCGGCACTTTTTGTATCGCCGGGATGCTTGAAGGAGTTGGTCTTGGGCGCGCCGGATTTGTTCTCTTCCTTAATCATCGACAATGGCATGGCCCGCAGTTGCTTGCTGTCAAAACGCGCGATGGGATATTGCGCGAAATAAATCGTGAACCAGCGATCACCCTCCGGCAACAACCCCACCCGCTCACCCCACAAGACTTCCGTCAAAAACAAATCGTGCTTCTTCCAGCGAATGTTACCTTGATGCCGCACGCTGCGCACCAGCATGCTGGCCGGATATTCCAACTCGGGTATCCGAGCTGGAAACGCGCGGTGATCACTGATAGATTTCCGCTGGCGTGCGCATCTCCAACGCCTCCTGCGCACGCACCTGATTATATTCCTCGCAAACCGATCCAGCGCCCGCTGCTGTTCGCGCCGGTTCGCCGCGGGCGGTTGTGCCGCTTCTTGTTTCAGCGTGCGATGCATCCGCTCGTGCCTCCCAGGCTGCTCTGGATGCCCTGCGGCAATGCGTTCCGGCACGATGCCCAGATCGATCCACCACACTGCCAGTCGCGACAACCCCACAACGACAGGCGAAGCGAACGGCGCTCCGTTGTCCGTGCGGATCGCTCGCGGCAAGCCGTACTCGCGAAATGCCGCTTCAAAGACGGCTGGCACGCGAGGCATGTCGGTCGTCTCCACCGCCTGGCAGCGCAACAGATAGCGGCTGTGTGCCTCGGAGATGGTCAGCGGATCGATGCGTTCTCCATCGCTTGTGCGGAACCAGCCCTTACTCGTCAAAGTCACTGCCTCGGCCACTACCTTGCCTGCAGCGACATCAACAAACTCACAAATGCTTTTTCGGTGGTCGGCTACCGTGAGCATTACTTCCGCATTGCCCATCACTCGTCAACAATCGCAAAGATGAGAAAGCGGACCGCATCTCCGGATGTTCGACTGTCCGTTCCCTGTGCGCGGGTAGCCTCTTGTACTCACATTCGAGAAAGGGCGGCTCGCAGACTCACCCCTCGCCGCCACTATAATGGGCTGCGGCGCTGCCCGTTGCGTCGTTCCTAGCCTATAATTCGCCACACGATGTACCTGCCTTCGGGCATCCGGCTGGGCCCTTATAAAATCAAAGCGCCCATTGGCGCCGGCGGGATGGGTGAAGTTTACCGTGCCACTGACACGCGTCTCAATCGAGACGTCGCGGTCAAGATTCTGTCTTCGCGTCTCACCGCTGAACCCAATGCGAAGCAGCGCTTCGAGCGTGAAGCGCACGCCGCCTCCGCGCTGAACGATCCTCACATCTGCACGATTTACGACGTGGGAGAGCACGAAGGGCGGCAGTTCCTCGTCATGGAGTTGCTCGAGGGCCGGACGCTCAAGCAGTACATCTATGGCCAAGCGTCTTCGGTAAAGCAAGTACTCAAGCTGGGAACTCAGATCGCCGGTGCGCTACAAACTGCCCATGGCAGAGGAATCATTCACCGCGATCTCAAGCCCGCCAATATTTTTGTGACGGAAGGCGGCGAGATCAAAGTGCTGGACTTTGGGCTGGCAAAATTACTCCAGCAAACCGACCAAGATGCAACTCTTTCACAGGCGTTGACCGAACCGCTGACCGTCCTCGGCACGCTTCCATACGCGGCACCTGAACAGTTGCGCTGTGAGAACACGGATGCGCGCACGGACATCTGGGGATTTGGAACTGTGCTGTATGAAATGGCTACTAGTCAACGCCCCTTCAGCGAAGAAGTGGCCCCGCGTTTGATAGATGCCATCCTGCACAAATCCCGCACCGTTACGCGGGCTGAACGGTACGATCCCTGCGGAGCTAGAACAAATCATCCTCAAGTGCCTGGCCAGCCCCGGGACGAAGTAGCCGGCGTTGTTGATGGCGACGTCGATGCGACCGGCTTGGGCGACGACGGCATCGACAGCTCTCTGGACCGAGGCGTCGTTGGTCACATCCAGTTCAAGGACGTGAATGGGCAGGGGACTCCTTTTCCGCAAGCGTACGGATTTCAGAGGCATTCTTGGCATTACGGCCTGCGGGTCACGCATCGTGGCGAAAACGGTGTGCCCTTTACGAGACAGGGTTTCGGCGAACAGTCTGCCGAAGCCAGTGCTGGAGCCAGTGATGAGAACCACCTGCTTTGAATTCATGATTATCCCTCCTTGTAGCACTACCATGAGCCCAGTTTGATGCCCAAAGCAAAGCAGTTACTTACAAAGATTCGTTCGGACAAGCTTTTCGAGATGCAATAGATACGCGACAATGGAAACCATGCGGCTGAAGATTGTTCAGGCAGGTGAACCCGTCTTGCGTGCTCAGGCACGCCAGCTGACGCGCCAAGAGATTATTTCCGACGAAATACAGCGACTCATCCGGGACATGCGCGAGACGATGCGGGACGCTCCAGGTGTCGGGCTCGCAGCGCCGCAGGTGGGTATGGCGCTGCAACTCGCGGTGATTGAAGATCGCGAAGAGCTGTTGAGCAGCTTGCCTGCAGAGGAGCTCGCTGAAAAGGAACGCAAGGCAGTGACATTCCACGTCATGATCAATCCCGAGATCACTCTCCTCGGGGACGACATAGCCGAGTTCTATGAAGGTTGTCTGAGCTTGCCCGGATTTTGGGCCGTCGTGCCGAGAGCCCACCGGGTTCGCGTTACATATTTAGATGAACATGGAGAACCGCAATCTGTAGAAGCTTCCGGATGGTACGCTCGGATACTCCAGCACGAAATTGATCATCTGCGAGGCACGCTCTACTTCGACAGGATGGAGACCCGCACGTTCACTTCGCTCGACAACTGGAATCGTTTCTGGAAAGGCAAGCCGGTCCGGGCAATTCAGCAGCAAGGCTGATTTGACGGCGTCATCGGCGCGCTCGCCCACGATGTTTCGAAGACCTATGGACCATTTGCCTTTGCTGTCCTCAACGCGCTCGCGGTGGGCTGGCTCCTGCCGGGAGCAGGAGAGTCATTCAAACGAATCCGAGAATAGCTAGCCGCTGCTCGGCCGATCCGCGTCGATTAGAGGAACCGTTCTCGATCGACTCACCGCCGTCAGAATCGGACTTCGAAAGTCAGTACAACTTCTGAACAGATATATAACCCCCAAGTCCCGGATGGTCGGCAAGCCGGAACTTGGCCGGGCAACGAAACCCAGTGCGACGGGCTTCGCACAGCAGCACACGGAGTGATCAACTCGAAATTTTCGTCTAGAAGGTATCGGAGAGATTGGCACGGACATCCAACCACCGAGACTGGCGACAAAGCACCTTTGGAGAAACCATGGCACTCGTCAAGCGAAAACTGGGAAATTCGGGACTGCAAATTGCCCCAATCGTATTTGGCGGAAACGTCTTCGGATGGACGGCGGACGAAGCAACATCGTTTAGGTTACTGGATGCGTTCGTTGCGGCAGGATTCAATGCTGTGGATACGGCTGACGTTTATTCCAAATGGGTGCCGGGAAATAGAGGTGGGGAGTCCGAGACGATCATCGGCAAATGGTTGAAGCGCAGCGAGAAGCGGCAGCGAGTGATCATCGCCACGAAAGTCGGATCGGAAATGGGGCCCGGGAAAAAAGGACTTTCCAAGGGCTACATTCTGGCCGCAGTGGAAGATTCGCTGCAACGCTTGCAGACCGACTACATCGATTTATATCAGTCGCATGTTGATGATGCGGAGACGCTGCTGGATGAAACGCTCGAAGCGTACGCGCAGCTGATCCAGCAGGGAAAGGTGCGCGCGATTGGCGCATCAAACTACAACGCCAGGAGATTGGGAGAGGCCCTGCAGATTAGTAAGAAAAAGGGTCTGCCGCGGTACGAAAGTCTGCAGCCGCATTACAATCTTTACGAGCGAGCGGAGTTCGAAGCAGAGCTGGCGCCTCTTTGCGTGCGCGAAAACATCGGCGTGATTCCTTACTTTTCGCTGGCCAGCGGATTTCTTGCGGGCAAGTACCGCTCCGAAGCGGATTTGGCCAATAGTGCGAGAGGGACCTTTGTGAAGAAATATCTGAACGAACGAGGTTTTAGAATCCTGGGCGCGCTCGACCAAGTGGCGAAAACCCACGGCGCGACGCCGACCCAAGTAGCCCTCGCCTGGCTGCTGGCACTGCCGAGCGTTACGGCTCCGATTGCCAGCGTGACAAATCTCGATCAGCTCCATGATGAGTTGCTCGGCGCGGCCGATTTGAAGCTGGATCGCACATCTCTGGAGAAACTCAATCAGGCCAGCGCATATGCCGCGGGCGCGGGC
>Ga0070716_100000518_pt1 | contig 16085 bp, 16 predicted proteins | sample LARL112metaG_FD_71395 | JGI IMG/M metagenome (GOLD analysis project Ga0070716, IMG submission 71395) | Corn, switchgrass and miscanthus rhizosphere microbial communities from Kellogg Biological Station, Michigan, USA - LAR L11-2 metaG | ecosystem: Host-associated > Plants > Roots > Rhizosphere... | reverse complement strand
TGCGGATGAAGAGATTTGGGACGCAGCACAGAAGGAATCAAGGTTTCTGATTACCCAGGACTTGGATTTCTCGGACTTGCGGCGGTTTGCCCCTGGATCGCACCAGGGCATTCTGCTTGTCCATTTCGCATAGCCTTCTCACGAACGAGTGAGAGTGGTAGAGTCCTCCCATGCGAATCGTATCGCTACTGCCGTCGGCTACGGAGATTCTGTTTGCGCTGGGGTTGGAGCGCGAAGTCGTGGGCGTGAGCCACGAGTGCGATTTTCCGCCTCAGGCGAAGACGAAACGCGTGGTGATTCACTCGCGGTTGCCGCACGGCGCTGCGCCAGCGGAAATTGACCGGCTGGTCAGCGAATACGTGCACCGCGGCGAAAGCTTGTACGCCGTGGATGCGGAGGTGCTGGAGGAGCTGGCGCCGGACCTGATTGTCACGCAGGATTTGTGCCATGTGTGCGCCGCATCGCCGGATGATCTGGCCACGGCGCTGGCGCGATTCGAGCGGCGTCCCGAAGTTCTTTGTCTGAATCCGCAGGATTTGGGCGACGTGTGGCGCGACATTCTTTGGGTGGGAGAAGAATCCCGCCGTGGTTCGCAGGCGGAGGCGCTGGTGAAAGAGATCGGCGCGCGACTCGGCGCGTTGCAGGAGCATTTGCCGCAGCCGGCGAAGCGTCCTCGAGTGGCATTCCTCGAATGGCTGCAACCGTTTTACGTGGGTGGGCACTGGGTTCCGGAAATGATCCAAGTGGCGGGTGCGGAGGACGTTCTGGGCAAAGTGCGCACTCCTTCTTCTCGTGTTCATTTGCAAGATATCGTGGAGGCGGAGCCGGAGATCTTGCTTGTGGCGCCTTGCGGCTACGGCGCTCGGCAAGCGCGCCACGAATATCTTTCGATGGAGCTTCCCGAGCAGTGGGCTGCCATGCCCGCAGTGCGAAACGGCCGCGTGTACGCGCTGGAAGCCAACAGTTATTTCTCGCGCCCCGGCCCGCGCCTGGTCACCGGCATCGAAGCACTCGCTAAACTTTTCCATCCGGCGATTGCAGTAAGCCGCGAAGCCGAAGCCGTCGTCTTGCAAATCCATGCGGGCGCGCACGCTCGAACGGCCTCCGTTTAGCCCCACATCTTCCACACTGACTTTTGGATGCCTGTCCTTCACGGGTCAGTTTGAATTTTGACCCTACTGTCACGATTAAGACAATTCAGACTGACCACTACCTGTCCTTCAGGACGGTTGACAACATCCGTCGAATATATAAGAATCTTACATGTAAGGGAGCGACTTATGATTGGAGCAGGAATCAAGCGCGGCACCGCGGAGCTGGCGATCCTCAGCGTTCTGGAGGAAGGTCCACTACACGGCTATGAGATGGCGCGGCGCATCGAGCAACAGACGAAGGGCGCACTGCGCTTCACGCTTGCGGCGCTTTACCCCATGCTCTACCGCATGGAGCAGCGCGGCTGGATTCGGGGCGCGTGGGAAACAAGCCCGTCGGGACGGCGCAAGCGCTGCTACCGACTGACTCCTGCCGGGAAGAAGAAACTGTCACCCTTGCGGAAGGAATGGGCGGAACTTTTCGGCGCGCTGAAGCGGCTGACCAAGGTGGCCCATGCGTGATTGGGCAGAGCTTGTCCGCCAGCGCCTTTCCGGCCTCGCCCTTGATGCGCAGGAGAAGGATGAAGTCCACGCGGAACTTGCGGCACATTTGGAGGAATCGTACCAGACCTTGCTCAATCAAGGCTTGCCTGAGCAGGCGGCGTTTCACCGCGTACTTTTCCAGGTCGCCAACTGGCGGGATTTGCGGCGGAAAATCTTTATCGCAAAAAGGAGTGGACACCCCATGCAAAAACGCTTGCATCAACTCTGGATTCCCGGATTTCTTACGCTAGTGCTTTCGGTGGTATTCCTGGCGACGCTGCAAGGACTCGGATTCCAGGCTCGCGTCGTATCCTGGAGCGGCCCACGTACTACGCTCTTGTACCTGCCGTGGCTGCTCTCGCTACCTTTTTTCGGAGCTCTCGGCGCTTACCTCTCTTCGCGGGCCTGCGGATCAAGGAGAACCGTGCTGCTTGCCAGCACCTTTCCCGCGCTCGCGCTGACTGGGGCGTTTCTCTCGATGTTTCCGATAGGCTTCGTCCTCGGGCGGATCATCGGAAGGCAAGTCGGTTTTGGTATTGTCGCAACTACTCTTCTGAGGGATGGGATTGGCTGGCTCCTGGTTCCGGGTGCCGCTCTTTTGGCGGGCGGGGTACTCGTCAACCTTTTGTTTAGCGGACGGACATCGTCGCAAGACGCGGCGGTCGGTTAGCGAGGAATGATGCTTGATTGGCAAACAGTGGTACGCCAACGCCTCTCCGAGCTTGCACTGGATGCTCCGGAGAAGGATGAAGTCCACGCGGAACTCGCCATGCACCTGGAAGAGTCGTACGAATCGCTGCGAACAAAGGGTCTGCCCGAGCAAGCAGCCATGGAGCAAACGCTGGCGCAAGTTGCCGATTGGCAGGATTTGCGCCGAAGGATTCAAACTGCCAGGACAGTGAAGGAGAACATCATGAACGATCGCGTCAGGCAGTTGTGGCTGCCCGGATTGTTGACATTCGCGCTATCGATGGGCTTGCTTGAGGTGGTCCAGAAGTTCGGACCGCGCCCATTCGTCCTTGATTTGGATAAAGGGACTCCAGTTCTTATGTTTTATACGAGTTGGCTGCTCACGTTACCTTTGGCAGGTGCAATTGGCGCACTGCTATCGAAGCGCGCCGGAGGCTCCTCGAGGATGTTGGCTATCTCGAGCGTGTTTCCTGTTCTTCCATTCGGCGTTGTGTTCTTGATCGCCATTCCTGCGGGCCTGTTGATGAGCCGCGCTTTGGCGCACCATATTGTGGCATCGGCCTTTCTCACGATGATGGTGGGATGGGTTCTGGTTCCGGGCATAGCGCTCCTTGCTGGAGGGCTTCTCGTGCAACTTCTTTCGCGGCGTTCAAGTTCTCCGAGCGTCACCCTGAACTGAGAGCGACCGATTCCAGCGGCGGTAGAAGGGAAGGCCGGCGAGAATCAAGAGGAGGCCGATGGAGGAGCGGCCGGGACGGTCGATCCAGATATTGATGGTGAGGGCCAGCGCGCCAGCGACAAAAATGCCCGGCACCCAGGGATAGCCCCAGCAGCGGTAGGGACGCGGCAAATCGGGCTCGGTCTTGCGCATGCGAAAGAGTGCCACGACGGCGGAAGCATAGAAGATCCACGCGGCAAAGATAAAGAGATTGGTCAACTCCTCGAACGTACCCGTCAGCGCCATCAAACTGGCCAGCACGCCTTGAAAAATCAGCGAGCGCCCGGGCGTGCGGAATTTCGGGTGAATGCCTCCGACGATCTTGAAGAAGATTCCGTCGCGGGCCATGGCGTAGCCCACGCGCGCTCCGCTGAGCACGGAGGAATTCATGGAGCCCAGCGCGGAAATGACCATCGCGAAAGTGATCCAGCTGGCCGCGGTGGCCCCCTTGATGTGTGCAACGACGTCGGAAGCAATGTGCTGGGATGCGGCTACGGCATCAAACGGCAGCACATCCAAGCAAGCCCAGGTGAAGAGCAGGTAAATCACCGCGACAAATCCAACTCCGCCGACCAGCGCGCGCGGGAAATTCTTCTGCGGATTGTCGACTTCGGAGCCGACGAGATTTAAGTCTTCCCATCCGTCGTACGCCCATAAAGCCGCAGCCAGAGCAGCGAGAAACGCGCTGAAAATTGCGCCGGCTCCCATTCCCGCCGCGGGCCAAAACGGTTGCGGTCCGCCGGCCTGCGTGCTTGCGGGCGCAAAAAATGCCACGCCAATCACGATGACAACGGAGGTGATCTTGATGGTGGTCAAGAAAACCTGAACGGCTCCGCCAAGACGTACGCCGAGATAATTAATGCCGGTCATGATGAGCAGCCAGACGACCGCGAGCGGTTGCGCCCACGTGAAGACGAAATCGTATGGCTTGATCCAGCCGGTGAAACCGGGAATGGCGATGTGAACGGTGAAGAGCGGTACGGCAATGACGGGGAGGAGAAAGCTGAGGAAGCGCATCATGCCAGCGGCGATGGAGGCGAGCGAACTGGGGCGGCCGACGATGGAATGCATCCATCCAAAAATGAAGCCGTAAACGGGTCCGAAGCCGCGGCGGAGATAGGCGTACTCGCCTCCGGCTTCGGGAATCATGGAGCCCAATTCGGCGAAGGAAAACGCGCCGAAGATGGAAAGAATCGCGCCGACAATCCAGGCCGCGAAGACGACGGAGACGCTGCGGCCTTCGCGCGCCATTTCGGCGGGCTTAAGAAAAATTCCCGTGCCGATCATCGTGCCGACAACAATGGCCGCGGAAGCCCACGCGCCCAGCCCGCGCACCAGGTCCAAACGCTTTTCGCTCAATTGATCCTCGCCTTCGCGCTCAGGTGCCCAAAGTGCCTTGATTCCGCTGCTGTGAGATTCGGCTCGCGATTGCGCCGACAATAAATGTGACGATCGACCCAATCATAAAGAACCACGTAAATGCCACGCTCGTAAATCGAAATATGCACAGAATTGCTGCCAGGCCAACAATCATCCCGGCCAGCGCGCCGCGCGCATTGGCGCCGCGGTCGAACGTGCCGAGAAGAAAGAGGCCGAGCAGGCTGCCGAAGGGCAACGACGCGACGGTCAGCCCGGCTTCGAGTAGCGGGCCCCATTTGACGAAGCCGAAACCCATCAGGACCAGCCCCCAGAAGAGCGTCATGCCGCGAGAGAGCCGCAGAAACCGGGCTGGGTCGGCGCTCTGTCCGCGAAGTCTTGCAAAATCAAGCACGCTGGAAGCTGCGAGCGAATTTAGCGAGCCGCTGGCGTTGGACATGGCCACTGCGACGATCGAGGCGAGCAGAAGTCCGGCAAGTCCCACGGGCATTTCGCGCACAAGGAACAGCGGGAGGATGCGGTCGGTGCGTTCGCCGGGAGTCAAGAGCGGGGAGTGCTGCGCAAAAACGTAAAGCAGGACGCCAATCAGGAGAAACACGGTGAACTGGACAAGCACGATGACGCCGCTGGCGAGCAGGGCGCGGCGGCCATCTCGCTCGTTTTTCGCGGCGAGGAGGCGCTGCACGATGATTTGATCGGTGCCATGGGTGGCCATGGTGAGAAAGGCGCCGCCAATCAGTCCGGACCAAAATGTGTATTTCGTGGACAGATTCCAGGAAAAATCGAGAACCTGCAATTTGTGTCCGGCAGCGGCTGCGACTTGCGTCACTTCGCTCCACCCGCCGGGAATGCGGTGCAGCAAGACAAAAAATGTAACGGCGCTTCCGGTTAGATAGAGCATGAGTTGCGCGACGTCGGTCCAAATCACGGCTTTCATCCCGCCTTCAAACGTGTAGAGCACGGTGAGTGCGATGACGATGACGACCGCGAGCTTTTCCGACGTTCCGAGAACCACGCTTACGACCAGCGCGATGGCCGAGACGCGCACGCCTTCGGCGATCGCCCGCGTGATCAGGAAAGTGCTGGCAGCGACGGCGCGCATGCGTTCACCAAAGCGTTTTTCGATTAGCGCGTAGGCGGTGAGAAATTCACCCCGAAAATATCCAGGGAGCAGCAATAAAACGATGAGCACGCGGCCGATCAAGTAGCCAAAGACAAGTTGAAGAAATGTGAGATTTCCGCCGTAAGCGATTGCCGGCGTGCCAATGATCGTGAGGGTGGAGGTTTCCGTGGCGACGATTGAAAACGCCAGCGCCCACCAAGGCGCAGTGCGGCCGCCGAGAAAATAGTCGGTGGCACTTTGCTGGCCACGGCGAAAACGCATCCCTAGCGCCGTAACGGCGAGCAAATAGGCAATGACAATGGCAAGGTCGAGCGGATGGATGCGCATCGAGTATCTTTTCCGCTGTGCCTTTTTTAGACGCTGCGGAAAAGTGCGTCGAGGATAGTGGCGGCGTGCAACCGCGTCAAGAAGACTCTGTGGAATGCGCGCGGAATTGCAACGCCGGCTGGACTTTTCTGGTTTGCGCACTTGGGCCGGACTCAGCGCTACGATTGGCGGGCGTTCTCGCATATGCTTTTCTCATGCGCTACGTTCTGGGATTTGACGGCGGCGGCACGAAGACGGAGTGCGTGTTGATGGACGAAACCGGCGCGATTCTTGCGCGCGCGCGGTCCGGAGCTTCCAACCCCACGACTTTCGGCGAGGACACCTCGCTAGGTTCACTGATGCAAGGGGCGGCGGATGCGCTGTGGGCGGCGGGAAAATCGGAGCAGGACGTGGCGTATCTCGTTGCGGGTATCTCTGGCGCGGGAGAGCCGGGCATGCGCTGGGCGGTGCAGTCGGGGCTGCAGCCGAAGTTTCCGAATGCCAGGATCTGCGTTACAAGCGATCTTGTGCTTTCCTTGGCGGCCACGGGAGAGATTCCCAGTGTGGTCGTGATTGCCGGGACAGGTTCGGCGGTTTTGGGAAGGACAGCGCCGGCCCAATTGGCGCGCGCCGGCGGGTTTGGACCGGTGATTGGCGATCCGGGGAGCGCTTATGATATCGGCAGGAAGGCCGCTGCAATATGCGTTCAGAAGCATCTCAACAACGAGGCGTTTCCACTCGGTGCGAAAATTCTTGCGGCATTTGGCTGGAAGTTTGACGAGTTTTTGGATCAGGCGCGCGCCCAGCCGGCTGCCGTGTTTCCAAAGATTTTTCCCGTCCTCGCAAACGCGGCAGAAAGCGGCGACGCTGTGGCGCAGGCGCTCCTGACCGGTGGTGCGGAGGATTTGCGTGATCAGGCACGCGAGGTGATTGAGAAACTAAAATTGATAGACGCGAATTTCTTTCTGGCCAAAACTGGCGGAGTGTTCGATGGCAGCGCCTTCCTCAATGCCGAGTTCGACAATATGATCCGGGAGATTGCTCCAATGGCAAGAATCGGTCCTCTGCCGCGCTCGGTGGCGGAAGCTGCGGCGCAGTTGGCGCGAGAAGCGTTGACGAATCCGATGGTGCTTGACCAGAGTTAAGTCATGCCGGACCTCAAGAACAAGGATCGCGAACGCGCGCTTATGGCCACAGGCGAAGAGCTTGCCGGGCTGGTGCACCATCCTTCGGCCGACGTGCTCCTTGCGCTGCTCGAGAATCCAGCGCTGGACGAAACGCAAGTCTGCCTGCTGCTCGAGCGAAAAGACCTGCCGGGAGAAATTCTCGAAGAAATCGCGCGAAGGAAGGTATTGCTGAAAAGCTACCGAGTCAAAAAGGCGCTGGCGTTCCATCCGCGGACGCCGCGGCTGGTCAGCTTGCGATTGCTTCGCGATCTTTACCTGATGGACCTCGTGCAGGTTGCGATTTTGCCCGGCGTTTCCGCCGAGCTGAAACGCAATGCCGAGGAGCAACTGATTGCGCGGCTGCCGCAACTTCCGCTCGGGCAAAAAATCACCCTGGCGCGGCGGGGACCGGCGCGCGTGGCCGGCGCGCTGCTGGCGGAAGGCCATGCGCAAGTGATCTCCGTCGTTCTAGACAACCCGTACATGACGGAAGCACAAATACTGAAGGCGCTATCCCGCGAGAAACTTCCCGTTTCCGTGATTCCGGCCATCATTCAGCATCGCAAGTGGTCGATCAGCTACAACATCCGTCTGGCGCTCATCCGCCATCCCGCGGCGCCGCTGGCGACGGTTCTTTCTTATCTGCCGCAACTTACCGTATCCGATCTGCGCGAATTAGCCTCGCCGGGCATCGTTCCGGAAAGCCTGCGTAAATACTTGCAGGCGGAAGTCCAGCGGCGCATGCGCGCCGGTGAAAAGCCGGCAAGTGGGAACACCCCTACGCAGGATCCACACGGGCCGAAGCAAGGCTGAGCACCTGCTTTTTTATTCGCGAGCATGTGACCTGGACGACTTGATCGGCATCGAAGCTCACATTGCCGGGAACAAAACATACGCCTCCGGCGTCGTATTTGTCGTGGTGGAAGAAGGCGTATGCTTACAGCAGAGAGGCGGCGATTTCGCCCGAGCGCCGTGGTACGTAATCCCTGGCAGGGGGTTGTGCCAGATTCATGGCCTTTGGGGATCATCCCGCCCGGCGACTCGAACGCCGCTGGGCGCCGCGCTACTCGTTCCGTGCCGAGCTCGAGATCGAATGGGGCTCCGCGGTTCTTCGTGGGAGCACGCGCGATATCAGCGCGAGCGGCATGTTTATCGAAGCGGTCGATCCGCTCTGGGTGGGAGCCGGCTTCACCGCGCGGCTGACTCTCGATCGGCCCGTGAAACTCGACTGTTTTGTGAAGCGGATAGAGCCGGGGAAGGGCATGGGCGTGTCCGTGGCGGTTTCCGAATCCGAGAGCCAGAAGCTTTTCCACGACCTGCTTTCCTCCCTCTCCACCACCGGAAGCTAATCCCGTTTTATACTAAAAATGATGACGCGCTGCGTTGATTGCGGTTCGGAGAGGATTGCGGACCAGTGTCCCTCGTGCGGCCTGACTTCGGCGGCCGCGGAAGTCATGTTCCGCAGGCGCCTGCTCAAGCGCACAGCGATATTCTTGGCGGGGTCGCTGGCGTTTCCCTACGTGAGCCAGATTTATCCGCCGCTCGATTTGGACTTGATGCTGGTGTTCTTCGGCGTGCTTTTTTTTGTCGCGCTGGCTATCGCGGTGATTCTCGAACGCCGGGCGCGAAATCACCTGGAAGTCGAAGTGCTCAAGCGCGTGTACGCGGGGTTCATTCCGCTGCCGTGGATTCTGGCCGCAGTATTGTTCTTGAACGGCAAGCTGGACTCGCAGAGGAATGTGACCTATCAACCCACTGTTGTCGTCAGCCGCTACAACATGCCGGGAATCGTCCGCGGCACGCGGCGGCTTTTCGTGCGGTCCTGGCGCGAAGGGCAGGGAATCGAACGGCTGGCGGTGGACTTCGATGACTACGATCGCTTTCGCGGGGGCGATTCGGTGTCTGTGGGCGTGGCCCCGGGCGCGCTCGGTATCCCGTGGTTCTACGGCGTCTATCGCCGCTGAAGAAACGTTCGGTCGTTAGTTCGCGTCAGTACGCTGGCTTGCCGTTGATGAGAATGGGGATTTGCAGTTCCAGGATGTGCCCGTCCTTGCCGAGACGGAATTTCACCAGTTGCATGCTGCCGACGTCGCGCGTCTTCCACTCCGGAGTTTCGAGCGGCTGATCCGGTTTATCGGCCGGCGACCATTCCACGTCTTCGCCACGCGGCTTCACCGTTTGCGGATCGATCTCGTAAGCCTCTTGCTCCTTCGTGTCAACGAGCAGATAGCGTTTCCAGAGGTGTACAAGCAGGAGTCCTTTTTTCTCCGTGTGATAAATGTTCCAGGACTTTGGCGCCTGGTCGTTGAATTTCACAATGGCGAATCCGACCGACTTCCAAAGAGGTTTCTTTTCGACTGACTGTGATTGAGCACTTGCAAGGAAAGCGCACGTCGTGGCGAGAATGGGAGTGATTGTGACCGCGTGAAACAATCGAATTGGTTTCATTCGAGGGCGCTTGCCTGGAGCCACATGAACACCATGACGAATGAGATAAGACAAGCGGGCCATCTCAGTTTCCAGTAGCTGGCAGGGCAAAAACAATTCCACTAAGACCCAGGAATTCCCCAAAAGTGTAACAGCCTTCAAGTGTCGGATCGAGAGCAGGGATTCCTCCCCGGACCAGCGCCCATATCACCAGAGCGAACCATAGCCCAACGGAAAGCCCGCTCAGGCTGAATGCGGCGAAAGCCAGGCGGCTTCTCCCAAGCGGCAATTCCCACCTCGGCTCGGACCTCCACCATCTCCTCAGAGCCCGCGCAAGCGTTACAGATACAAACCCCCAGAGGAGATAGATCGGAGTAGCCAAATGCAAGAAATCCAGCATTTCCTCACCGTAAGCGGCTTAGTTCCGTACCTCAGAGAACGATTTGTCCAGGAGCCTGATGGCTTCGTCGACGTCGGGCTTCGTTGTGTTGAGCATGGGAGCGAGGCGCAGAGTGTTGCCGTAGAGGCCGCCTTTGCCGATGAGCAGGCCGTTCTGGCGCGCGCGCTCCATCACTTGTGTAGTGGCTTCGGGAGCAGGCTCTTTCGTTTTGCGGTCTTTCACCAATTCGAGCGCCTGCATCAGCCCCATACCACGGACGTCGCCAATGAGCGCGTGCTTTGCCTTCAATTCTTCCAGTTTGCCACGGAAATATTTTCCGACGACGTCCGCGTTTTCGAGCAAATTCTCTTCTTCGATCAGCTCGATGGTGGCTTTGGCCGCGACGCTGGTCACTGGATTGCCGCCGAACGTGGCGATGTTCGAGCCCTGGAAGCTGCCGGCGATTTCCGGCGTGGTCACGGTCAACCCCACGGGCACGCCATTGGCCATGCCTTTCGCGCTGGTAATCATGTCCGGAATCACTTCCCATTGCTCGATGCCGAACCATTTCTTTCCGGTCCGTCCCCAGCCGGTTTGCACTTCGTCAGCGATAAACAGCGCGCCGTACTTCTTCACGATATTGAAAACGATCTTGAAGTACTCCTTCGGCGGAGTAATGAACCCGCCCACGCCCTGGATCGGTTCGGCGATGAACGCGGCGATATTTCCGCTGGTGCCGGTTTGAATGAGGTTTTCCACGTCTCCCGCGCAGGCCACTTCGCAATCGGGATATTTCAAGTGCAGCGGGCAGCGATAGCAATAGGGATTCACGGCATGCGAAATGCCCACGCTGATGACGCCGGCCTTGCGATAAGGCGCGTGCGCCGTGACGGCCTTAGCGAGCGAGGAGCCGCCGGAATAAGCGTGGCGCAGTGCAACCACATCGAAACTGCCGGTGGACATGCGCGCCAGCAAAATGGCGGCTTCATTGGCTTCGGTGCCAGAATTAGTGAAGAAACTCTGTTGCAAATTCCCCGGCGTAATCTGCGCGATCTTTTCCGCCAACGCGACGATATGTTCCGTGGGATAGAGCGTCGAAGTGTGCTGTAAGCGGTTGACCTGCGCGCTCACTTTGCTGGAGATCTTCGGGTTGCAGTGCCCCACGGCGACAGTCAGGATGCCGCCAAAAAAATCCAGATACTTGTTGCCTTCCACGTCCCAGAGGTGCTGCATCTCGCCGCGATCGGCAACCAGCGGCTGCTGAAAATAATTGGTCACCGAGGGCCACAAATACTTTTTGTGCTTGGCGACAGCTTCTTCGCTGCGAGCGCTTCGCGAGAGCTGGGATGCAGGTACGAAATGGGCAGGTGTGGTCATGAATAAGTCCTCGTGCGATTGATAGGACGCTTTGAGTTTACGATGGCCCAGAGGCCGAGGCAAGGAAGCGTGGAGGAAACGGAGGTCAGAAAACGCGGCACACTTGTTAGCAAGCGAGACCGATGTAAGTAGTACCAAACTAGTACTCTATGTTCAAAATTGAACAGACAGTAGGAAACGCAATTCATAGTCTAAGCCTGAGGTAACCATGACTGGGCCGGGGGGCAGTTCGGGGCTGAAAGGGGCTGCTGCCCCGGCTTATCGAATCACTTGGCATGTCGTTGAGATCAAGACCTAACTTGGAGCAAGTGGAACGGGCCTCGGCCTTCGAAGCACTTGGGCTCAGCCGCAACCTCGTTCGAATCCTGTTTGTTCATCGTTTCCCGGCGGAGATTGAGCATTGCTTGTATGAACTCAAAAAGGCCAGATTCGTAGTCAACGCAGATCTGGTCGTGACTCCCGAGCAGTTCGCCGAACGGCTCCGTTCGGAGCCCTTTGACCTTGTGGTGGCCGAGCACCCCAGCCCCAATTGGCAAGAAGCGCAAGTACTGGACACTCTGCGCAACTTGAAGAAGGAAATCCCAGTAATCTTTTTGGTTTACGGATTGCAACGCGAAACCGCCGCGAAATTCATCCTGCAGGGTGTTTCCGACTGCGTTGAAGTGGACAGGATGAGCCACCTGCCTGTGGCCGTTCATCGAGCTCTCGATGAGAAAGCGTTGCGCGATCAACGCGACCGCGCCGAAAAAGACTTGCGAAGGTCGGAGGCACGGTATCGCGCCCTGGCGGGAAACCTAAGCTACGGGATTTGCCGCTGCGGGCTCGATGGCTCGTTTCTGGAAGTAAACGAAGCGATGATCCGGATGCTAGGCTACGAGTCGAGAGATGAGGTGGTGGCTTTGGGTCTCGCCCGGGAAATTATTCAAGATCCCCAAAGACGCGCGCAGTTGCTCGGCCATTCCCGCGCAAATGGCCAGATCGACCCCATCGAATTGGAATGGAAGCGTAAGGACCAGACGAGCTTGAAAGTCCGGCTCAGCGGGCGGGAAGTGCTCAGCGAGCAAGGCGAACTGGAAGCCTACGAAATTATCGCGGAAGATGTCACGCGGCAGCGCGAGGTGGAAGACCACTTGCGCCGCCTGGCAGCGAGCGATTCACTGACCGGGCTGGCCAACTATCGCCACCTTATCGATGTGCTTGATTTGGAGATCAAGCGGAGCAACCGCACGAACCGGCAATTTGCACTGCTGTTCTTTGACATGGACGGATTGAAACGAATCAACGACCGCCACGGACACATGGTCGGCAGCCAGGGACTTTGCCGGTTGGCCGATGTTTTGGTCTCGTGCTGCCGGGGTATCGATACTCCGGCGCGCTTCGGCGGGGACGAGTTTGCCGTGGTCTTGCCGGAAACCAACGCGGAGGAAGCCAACCTGGTCGCGCTGCGTATCTGCGACAGAATCGCGAACGATGGCAATGAGCCAAAGCTTTCCGTCAGCGCAGGCGTCGCCGTATATCCCCATAATGGCGACACGATCGAGAAGCTCTTGCGCGAGGCCGATTCAGCCCTCTACTCGATGAAGCAGCAAAGAATGTCTGCGTTACAGTCCAGGGGCACGTCTGTTGGGCGCTAAACTTCCGCTTTTACAGGTCTTCCTCGTCGCTGTTCCAAACTGAACAGAACACTTTCCGCCTTTGCGTGATCATGTAGATATGTTGAAGAGAAGAGCTTTAAGAGGATCGCGCCGAACGACGCTCGCCAGCATTCGGAAAGAAATGGCAGAGCCGCGTGTGGCCAAGTCTGCAAGGAAAGAATTTGCACATCTCGCGTCAACGGTCCATCTAGCCAAAGCCAGAAAACTCCCGGTCTTGGATGAGTAAATTAAATTTATTAACACGCAAAAATTCTGTCTTGCATTGTCTTGATTTTGATAATATGGCTTTAAGCGGTGTGTTATGAAGGGATTTGCGGGTTCGTCCAAGAAAAAATCCAAAAGAAGACCCAAAGGAAAGCAGCTCTTTGATGCCCAGGGGTTTCTCGACTCCGCCGGCGTGTCCAGAAAGGTCGTGGTGTATCGAAGGGCGCAGAAGATTTACTCCCAAGGTGATCTCGCCACCAGCGTGATGTACGTCCAGGAAGGCGGCGTAAAACTGTCTGTTGTCAACGAGGTTGGCAAAGAGGCAGTCGTGGCCATTCTGGGGCCCACCGATTTCTTTGGAGAGGGATGTCTGGCCGGTCAGGAAATTCGCATGGGGTCGGCGACCGCGATTGCCCCGACGTCCATACTGGTCATTGAAAAAAAAGAGATGATGCGCGTGCTGCATGCAGAACATTCGCTTTCCGACCGCTTCATGACTTACATCCTTTCGCGGAACATCCGCATTGAGGAAGATTTGATCGACCAGCTTTTTAACTCCAGTGAGAAACGGCTGGCACGTACTCTTTTGCTGCTCAGCCGCTACGGGCGGAAATCCGAGCCTCAAAAGGTGCGCCCCGAAGTCTCCCAGGAGATGCTGGCGGAGATGATCGGCACGACGCGCTCGCGCGTGAATTTTTTTATGAATAAATTCCGGAAGTTGGGTTTCATTCAGTACAACGGCGGCCTTCAGGTGAATAGTTCCTTGCTAAGCGTGGTCCTGCACGAATAAACGCCGGCTTCGCGCGGCCGATAACTTTGCAATCTCTACGTTCGGCTTGCATCATATTTTCCCGCCGCCAGCCTTCCGACACCTCCCCTTCATTGGCGTATGTAACGATTCAGCAGACTTTGACACTACCGTCATATCGCCTCTTTACCCTGAATTGGGCGATCGACCCTCTAGACCATGGTGCCCGGTAAGACTCCGTCGCGACCCGCAACCTCTCCATCCAGGAGATTGACCTCCCGCGTGCCAACGCCCGGAGACGTGTGGGTGTACTGGCGATGCCATGGGCGTGAAGACGTCTCGCGCGTCCGGGACATGAGCATGGGTGGATTGTTCATCGAAACCCCCGAGTCGAGGAACGAGGGTGTCCGGGCCAGGCTACATTTTCTCGTGCAAGAAGGGCAGATCCGTGCCGACGCCGAAGTGCGGCATGCAAAGCCTGGAATCGGATTAGGGCTGAAATTCACCGCACTTAGTGAACAGGACCGACCAAAACTGGCTGCCTTGCTGACCAGACTGCGTGCGACACGAAATTCCCACTAGCGCTGATTTACGAATTGAAACACGAGACTGAACCGTTCCTAGCGCAGATAATCTGCGACAGCGCGGGCATAGTCCGCAAAGGCAATCTCGGGATCTTCCAGGTCGGGATGCCACACTTTTTCCCACTCGAAACAGTAGAAACCCTTGTAATTTATGGAGCGCAACGCTTCGATCTGCTCCTTGATGGGAACGTTTCCTCGGCCCGTCAACACGTATTTGCGATCGCCGCCTTTGCCGACGGAATCCTTCAGGTGTGTGTGCCGGATCCACTGCCCAAGCTGCTGCACGGTGAACTTGGGGTCCTCATTCGACGCCGCGAACGTGTGGTGAGCGTCCCACAAAAGGGCGACCGACTTGGAATCGGCGCGATGCAGCACGTCAGCCAGAGTTGCCGAAGAGGTGAAGTCATCATGCGACTCGATGATCACAGTCACTTTACGCGGGCCCGCATATTGACCCAATTCGCGCAGCCCGGCAGCGACACGCGCCTTCATTTCCTCGCCTGGAGTAATGGGATGCCCGGAGTCGGGGCTGCATCCGAACACGCGCACGTAAGGCACATCGAGCGTTGCAGCCAGGTCAATGAATCGCCGGCCATCCGCCAAAACTTTCGAGCGCTTGTCTGGATCGGATTCGTGCAAGCTGGCGGAGCTGCTGACGCAGGCGACGCGCAGGCCGTGAGATAGAATTTCGCGCTTTGTCCGCTCAATGCGTTCCGCCGCAAATGCCGGGTGCGAAGGCAAATCCAGATTGCCTTCCAATCCGCGGAATTCGACGGCGGCAAAGCCATGTTGCTCCGCGAACGTCAGGATTTTCTGCAAGTCCCAGGCAGGACAGCCCAGAGTGGAAAATGCAATCGGCAGGCGCGCCGTTTCTCCGGCGGGCGCAAATGCGGCGGCCATCGCCGCACCGGCGAGCCTCTTTGCAAATTCCCGTCGCGTGGTTCTCATGAAGCCTTACCTCCAGCAGTCGCCGGCGCAAGACTACCCGTGCGCTGGAAAAGTGTCAAAGGAACGAATAGCGATGGGGCGCGCGGGGTTCCCTAAAGACGGGATTAAATCTTTGGCTGGCGCAAAGGACTAGCTCTTGATCATCCCCGCGAATTTGTGCGGATTATTATCGAAGCCGGGGAAAACCGGGTTCAGGTCCGCGACCCCGATGTGCTTGGTCAGAATTTCTCCGACGACGGAGCGGAAGTCCGTTGTGAGCGCAAGGTCACGCCCCTCGTTGAGCTGATGATCGTTCAGGCCCGGCCATTTGCCGTAGACCGTGCCGCCTTTCACGTCCCCGCCCATCACAAACATGCAATTCGCATGGCCGTGATCGGTGCCGCGATTGCCGTTTTCTTTCGCGGTGCGCCCAAACTCGCTCATGGTCACGAAGACGATATTTTCCATGCGATCGCCCATGTCCTGATGAAACGCTGCGAGGCCTTGTCCGAGGTCCTTTAGCAAATTGGAAAGCTGGCCTTGCACTCCGCCCTCGTTCACATGATTGTCCCAGCCGCCGCAATCGACGAAAAGAACTTCGACGCCGATGTTTGCTTTGAGAAGCTGCCCGATCTGCTGCAAACTCTGCCCAAGCCGGCTGGTGGGATACTGCGCGCCATTTTCCGCCTGATACTTCGCCGGGTCGGCTTTACGAAGAAGATCGATGGCTTCAAACGTTTCCGTGCCGGTGCCGTGCAGCGCGTGATCCA
>Ga0070716_100000512_pt1 | contig 16163 bp, 16 predicted proteins | sample LARL112metaG_FD_71395 | JGI IMG/M metagenome (GOLD analysis project Ga0070716, IMG submission 71395) | Corn, switchgrass and miscanthus rhizosphere microbial communities from Kellogg Biological Station, Michigan, USA - LAR L11-2 metaG | ecosystem: Host-associated > Plants > Roots > Rhizosphere... | reverse complement strand
ACCGGTCGCGCGAGCTGGTGATCCGCTCGCGCCGGCATGAACCCGATCAGGCGCTGATTGCCGTGCAGGACTCCGGCACCGGCATCGATCCGGACAATATGGATCGGCTGTTCAACGCCTTCTTCACCACCAAGCCCAACGGCATGGGCATGGGGTTGTCGATCTGTCGCTCGATTGTCGAGGCCCATGGGGGAGAGATGTGGGCGTCGCCCAATGACGGACCCGGCGCGACTTTTTCATTCACCGTGCAGACTCAGCCGGGAGCCGCTCAAGAACGCCCTCGGCAGGAGGTCGCCAAGTGATGGCCCGTTCTGCCACATCGCGCGCTATGCCGCCTCCCGACGATCCAGTCGTGTTGATAGTGGATGACGACCCCTCTTTGCGCGACGCCTTGAGCAGTCTCCTTCGCTCTGTGGGTCTGCGCGTCGAGGTCTTCGGCTCGGCACCGGAAATGCTGGAAGCTCCCCTGCCCGACGTCGCAAGCTGTCTCGTGCTCGACATCAGACTGCCGAAGCGTAGTGGCCTCGATTTTCAGAACGAGCTGATCAAGGCCAGCATCAAGATCCCCATCATCTTCATTACTGCCCATGGCGACGTGCCTATGTCGGTGAGGGCGATGAAGGCAGGCGCGGTCGATTTCCTCACCAAGCCATTCCGCGATCAAGACCTGCTTGACGCCGTCGCCAATGCGCTCGAACGCGATCGCAAGAGGCGGGAGGAGGAGAAGGGCATGGCCGCGCTCAAGGCCAAGCTCGAGACTCTCACGCCGCGCGAGCGCGAGGTCATGTCTCTCGTCACCGCCGGTCTGATGAACAAGCAGGTGGCCGGCGAGATCGGCGTGAGCGAGATCACCGTGAAGATCCACCGCGGCCACGTGATGCGCAAAATGGGTGCTCGCTCGCTCGCCGATCTCGTGCGGATGGCCGAAGTGCTAGGTGTCTCGCGCGAAACACGCCCAGCCAGTGGTTAAACCTGGGCGGGAACACCCGGGATTCCTTCGGATAAACTTAAGTATGTCTTCTCTCTCGCGACTTTGCGGGCCACTTTGGTCCCAGGAGCACGCGCGAATTTTGGTCTGGCTGAGAGCCTGCGCGCGAGCGAGCCAGGGCTAGGGCATTGCAAACTGTTTGCATCATTGACGATGACGAATCTGTCCGTGTGGCGACAACATGTCTGCTGCGGTCGGTAGGCCATGTCGTGCGCACGTTCGCCTCGGCCGAAGAGTTCTTGAATTCGCCTTATCTGGACGAGGCGGCTTGCCTGATCGTCGATGTGAACATGCCGCGCCTGAGCGGGTTGGAACTGCAATACCGCTTGCGCGAGAAAGGTCGCACGCCGCCAATTATTTTCATTACCGCCTACCCGGAAGAAAGAGCACGCGCTCGAGCGCTGCAAGCCGGCGCGATTTGCTATCTCGATAAGCCGTTCGACAGCGCGACGCTGATCGAATGCCTCGATCTCGCCCTCCGCCGCGAGAGCGATGACGTGACCAAGTGACGTCTGCATAAAAAAGCGTCACGACACTGTCATACCCGCGATCGGATCGCAGAATTTCCGAGGTTCGCCGACTCGAAACGCTATATCGCAGGAGAATGTCTCATACACCTAAGTATAGGCGCCTCAAACCAATCCGCGTCCCTGCTGACCCTTCGTAGAATGGAGCGAACGGCCCTCTCCTTCCTATCCTCTAGCCAACAGCGGGATAGCGAAAGGTGACGACATGGCGATGAGCTCCTTCTCGACGGCGCTTTCCTCGGACACGTTCTTTGATGGGCGTATGCCGACGGCACGACGGAAGACCAATCTGCGTCTGGTCGATTGTCATTCGGAATTCCCGGCTGGTCGTATCCAGTCAGCCGACCGCCCAAGCCTTTTTGTTCAGAAAGAGAGGCTTGAGGCACCGGACGCTGCCGTCGAAATCACTCCCGTCAACAGCGTGAAGCGCAGAGCGCTGAGCTGGCCCGGCCTCACCGCCGAGATTGTGCAGGCCACAAGCTCCGAGCGGATCGCCTATCGTGCTCGATCGCACGTCCACATGCTGGTTCTCTGCGAGCGCGGAGCGCGCAAGGATGGCGAGACTTCCATCGAGGGTCTTCCCTCGTCCACGCTGCGTGACGTTACGCGGAAGTTCAGCTTCGTGCCGGTAGGTCACGAGTACTACGATTGGCATGATCCGCGCACGCCCGCGCGCATGGCGTTGTTCTATATTGCGCCTGAGGTGCTGCCGCTGTCTTCCAGCGGGGGGGAGACGGCTCTTACGCCTCGCCTCTTCTTCGAAGACACCGCGCTGCTCGCCACTGCGCAGAAACTGATGGCGCTGATCGAAGGCCCTCAGCCTGACGATTGTTCGTATCTACAGGCGTTGGGCGCCGTGCTCTCGCACGAGCTCGTGCGCATCAACCAAGGCACCACCAAAGGCAAGGCTGCGGTCAGAGGCGGGCTCGCCGCCTGGCAGCAGCGCATCGTGACCTCCTATATCGAGGAGCATCTTGCGGAGCCTGTGCCGCTTGCCAAGCTCGCCGAGCTTGCCGGGTTGAGCACGTACCATTTCTGCCGCGCCTTCAAGCAGTCTTTCGGCCTTCCGCCGCACCGCTATCACACCAGCCAGCGGATCGAGCACGCCAAGACGCTTCTCGCCAAACCTGCCTTTTCGGTGACCGACATCGGCTTGACGGTCGGGTTCAGCGAGACAAGCTCGTTCACGGCAGCGTTCCGCAAGGCGACTGGACTGACCCCCACCGCCTATCACCGCAGTCTTGCCTGAGTACGGGCGCGCTATCCGGACGGCTTCGACGCCTTTTTCTTCTTCTTCGCGGTGTTTTTCTTTGCCTCGAAGCGAAGATCCTGGCCTTCGCGGCAATCGTTCTGGTGCATGACGAGGTCAATTGGCTCCGTGAAGGTATTGAGCCCTTGTGAAGGGGCCAACTCTGATGCGATCTGCCGGTTGTTGCAGATATCCGTGGACAGGACCTCGGGCGCATTCTTGACCACGATCGGCCGGTTGCCTTTGAACACGTTGCCCGTCAACTCGACCTTGGCAACCGCCCCGCGCTTTCCCGCAATGAGAATGCCGGGGCCTGCATTATCGAGAAACTGGGACCGTTCGATCCGAACGTCCGTGACCTTCTGATCGGCGTCATCAGGCTCGAAATCGATGCCGGCGCTCGGCCGCGTTCCTTGCGTGTTCTTGAAAATCGAGTTCAGCACGATCACGCGATCAGCGGAGATGATCGACAGCCCTTGGCGGCGGTTGCCGTCAGCGATCACGGAGCAAAACTTCACATCGCTCGCCCCTTGGACGTAGAACCCGTCGCCCCACATCTTCCTCGCTGTCACGCCGTTTATGACAATGTGACTGGCGTCATCATCGATGTGGATGCCCATGCCCCATTCACCTTTTTCGCCTTTATGCTGGTCGCGCTCTCCTTCGAGTGTGCCACCTGTTATCGTCACATGCGAGACGCCAGAGATCGAAAGAACCGAATATTTCTTGGAGTCGTTGGGAATCGCTTTGAGAGTTGCATCGTCTGAAAGTTTGAGCGTCATATCGCCTTTGAGGGTCAACCGCTTCTTGCCCACCGCGTCCACCGTATAGGTGCCTTTCGGCACGAGCACTGTGCCACCGGTGCCGCCAACTTCGTCAATTGCTGCCTGAATCGCTGCGGTATCGTCGGTCTCGCCATCCCCCTTCGCGCCCTTGTCTCTGACGTTGATCACGAGAGCTGAAGTGGGGGCTTCGACACATGCTTGGCGCGCGATCGCCGGCGCGGCCAAACCTATGGCGCACGCTCCGAGCACACAGCCAGCCAGCAGACTCCAATGTGCCTTTATTTTGTGCTGCGACACTTACGCTCCCCTTTGTTCGAGCCGTTCTAACGCCGGCATGAGGCAGCACGACGGCTAAACGATAAGCGGATCTTACGCTCGGTCCTTGTTTCCCCGAAATTTTCCAATGATTTGGCCGCTTAGGATGCCGCAGCAGGGAACGGTCCGCTTGGTGTCGTCGTTCCAATAATCGGGAGCCCACCGTGCCATAGCACTTGGCATGCCGAGACCAGAACCGCTTAAGGACAAAATGCAAATGGATGCCGAGGCCCACCATCGACCCGGGTCGCTCCTAGCGCCCGAGTCCATCGACTTGGCGAGCACCGCCCTGCTTCTCGACATAGACGGAACGCTCATCGATATTGCTGACACGCCGTGCCGCGTTGTGGTGCCGCAGACGCTGCGCGAGACCCTGAGCAGCCTGCTCGACCTATCAGGAGGCGGCGTTGCGCTTGTCAGCGGACGGACCATCGAGGCCATCGACGAGCTGTTCGCGCCGTTGAGCGCTCCAACCATCGGCGGCCACGGCGCCGAGATACGGCTCACCGCCAAAGGCCCGAAATTGAGGCAGCGCCCGGGGACACTTAGCGAGTCCGTGCGCAACCAGCTTCATCTACTTGCCAAGGTGGATCCCTTGGTAATCGTGGAGGATAAGTCGCATTCCATCGCTCTTCATTATCGCCTTGCGGCACAGCAGGAGAATTTTCTCAAGCAGGAGGTCGCCGCCATCGCTGCGGCGGACCCGAGTGACGTGGAGATCCTGTTCGGCAAGGCAGTGATCGAGATCAAGCCCCGGCTCTTCAGCAAAGGATCAGCCGTTTGTGAGCTGATGACCCATCCCCCTTTTGCCGGACGGACACCGCTGTTCATTGGGGACGACATTACGGACGAGTCGGTTTTCGGACTTCTGCCGCAGCTCGCGGGGATCGGCTATTCGGTGGGCCGGACCATACCCGGCGTGCAGGGCACCTTCCGATCGCCCGAACATGTCCGGTCTTGGCTTGCGAGGCTATCCATCCATTCGAGGCGTGCCTGATGAATGAGTTCAACGACTTCGGACTTGACCTCGCCGTCATCGGCAATGGCCAAACCGCGGCGCTGCTTGAGCCGGCCTCCCGCCTCGTGTGGTGGTGCTACCCGCGTTTCGACGGCGACCCTGTCTTCTCGCGTCTGCTCGCCGGAGACGAGGAGAAGGGCTTCTGCGACATCGTTCTCGACGACATGGTGGACTATTCGTCCGACTACGAGCGGAACACACCGGTGGTCTCCACGGTCCTGACCAACAGCCAGAACGCCTCAGTCAAGATCACGGATTTCGCGCCTCGCTTCCGCAACTTTGAGCGCATCTTCCGGCCGCCGCAGCTCATGCGGATCATCGAGCCCGTCGCCGGCTTGCCGCGTATCGCCATTCGCGTGCGACCGACCGCGGACTATGGCAGCCCGATTACCGATCGCTCGGTCGGCAGCAACCACATCAGCTATCGTGCCAACGGCCTCGCCGTCAGGCTCACCACCGACGGACCCCTGTCCTATATCGAGCGCGAGGACACATTCGTTCTGACCAAGCCGATTCACATGGTGTTTGGTCCCGACGAGCCGCTCGTCGAAGACATTGCCACCACCTGTCGCCAATTCGCCGACCGCACCCGTGACTATTGGGTCGAGTGGGTCAGGCGCCTTTCGATCGCCTATGAGTGGCAAGACGCCATCATTCGCGCGGCGATCGCGCTCAAGCTATCCAATTTCGAAGAGACCGGAGGCGTCGTTGCCGCGCTTACGACCTCGATTCCGGAAGCCCCAGGGTCGGGACGCACCTGGGACTACCGCTATTGCTGGATGCGCGATGCGTATTTCGTGGTGAAGGCCCTGAACCGGCTGGGCGCCACGAAGACCATGGAGGGCTTCATCTCCTTCATCCTCGGCATCGCCTCCGAAGAGGTGGTTCGGCCAGTCTACGGCGTGGTTCCCACCACGCCGCTCGACGAGATGACAGCGCCCAACCTCAAGGGCTATCGCAACGATGGGCCAGTCAGGGTCGGCAATGCCGCGGCCTACCAGAACCAGCATGACACCTATGGCAGCATCATTCTCGCGGCCATGCCCATGTTCTTCGACCGCCGCCTGCCGCGGCCGGGAAACGAGGCGCTGTTCCATCTCTTGGAGCATCTCGGCGAGAAGGCGGCGAAGCTTGCCTTCACCCCCGACGCGGGCATCTGGGAATATCGCGGCCGGGCGCATGTCCACACCTACTCGGCGTCGATGTGCTGGACGGCCTGTAGCCGGCTCGCGGCGATCGCATCGCATCTCGGTCTCGCCGATCAGGCAGGGCGATGGGCCAATGAGGCGGCCAAGATCCAGGACACTTTGCTCGAGAAGGCCTGGAGCGACACCCGCGAAGCCTTTACCGCCGGATTCGGCCTCGACGTTCTCGATGCGAGCGTGTTGCTCCTGCCGGAGACCGGCCTGATCGAGCCGAACGATCCCAGATTTGTGCGTACCGTTGACGCCATCGAGCGCGAGCTTCTCCGCGGCAACCACATGATGCGTTACGCGAACGAGGATGACTTCGGCATGCCCGAGGCCGCGTTCCTCACCTGCCGGTTCTGGCTGATCGACGCCTGGTGGTGGCTCGGCCGGCGCGAGGAAGCTCGCGACCTCTTTGTCGACTCGCTTAGGCACCGCAATCGATACGGCCTGCTGGCCGAAGACATCCACCCGGAGACTGGACAGCTATGGGGCAATTTTCCGCAGACCTACTCGATGGCCGGACTCATTCTGACGGCAATGCGACTGTCGCGAAGCTGGGAGGACCGCTATTGGCGCGGGTAATTATTGTCTCCAACCGGGTTGCCATTCCGCGCGGCGCAGGCGCTCAGCGCGCCGGCGGGCTCGAGGTCGCGCTCGAGCCGATCCTGAAAGAGGTCCCGAGCGTATGGTTCGGCTGGAGTGGCAACGTGGTCGAGGCGGGCAAGGTCATGACGCAGACGGTCGAGCGCGCGAACACCACTTACGTCGTTACCGACCTCTCCGAGGAAGACTACCAGGAATACTACAACGGCTTTGCCAACCGCGTGCTGTGGCCGGTCCTGCATTACCGCATCGACTTGACCGAGTTCAGCCGCCGCGATCTTACCGGCTATTTCCGCGTGAACAGGCACTTCGCCGAAGAGCTGTCGAAGATCGTCCTGCCCGACGACATCATCTGGGTCAACGATTATCACCTGATCCCGATCGCCGAGGAGCTGCGCCGGCGCGGACACGCTAACCGCATCGGCTTCTTCCTTCACGTGCCGTTTCCGGCGCCGGAGGTGACAACCGTTCTCCCCAACCATGAGCGGCTGCTGCCTCTGCTCCTGCAATATGACCTCGTGGGGTTCCAAACTGACACCGACGTCGGCAACTATGTCCGTTACCTTATCGCCGAGCATCGCGGCTCGAGCCGCCATGTGTTCGAGGCAACCGACAATCACTTCGTCTTCACCTGCGGAGGCCGCCAGACCAGGATCGGAAACTTTCCCGTCGGCATCGACTCCGAGGAATTTCAGCATCTCGCCCAACGGGCGATGAAGTCCACTTTCGTACGCGACGTCGTGGATAGCCTCGCTGGGCGGGCGCTGGTGATGGGCGTCGATCGCCTGGATTACTCCAAGGGGCTGATCCAGCGCATGGAGGCTTTCGAGCGGTTCTATGCGCTGCATCCGGAGTGGCAGAACAAGGTCACTTATCTTCAGATCGCGCCGAAGAGCCGATCCGAAATCCCCGAATATTCCGACCTCGAACAGGCGGTGGGTGCCGCCGCCGGCCGCATCAACGGCAAATATGGCGAAGTGGCCTGGACCCCGATCCGCTACCTCAACCGCGCCTATAGCCGCTCCGGCCTTGCCGGCCTCTATCGCTCGGCGCGCGCGGCCTTGGTGACGCCGCTTCGCGACGGCATGAATCTTGTCGCAAAGGAATATATTGCCGCACAGGATGTGAATGACCCCGGCGTGCTTATTCTTTCGCGCTTCGCCGGAGCCGCGGCGGAATGCCAAAGCGCGTTGCTGGTCAATCCCTATGACGCAGATTCCGTCGCCGGCGCAATCGCGCGCGCTCTCGAAATGCCCCTGGAGGAGCGTCGCGAGCGCCACAATGCGAACCTCGCAGCGCTTGCGTGTAACGGCGGTACGGTGTGGAGCTCGCGCTTCCTGCAGTCGCTCGCCGGATCGCAAACGATCAACGAGCCGTTGCCCGGCGAATTTTCTCTCGCGCCATTCTCGCCGTCGCGGCCATCCGTAGCCGCGCGGCGGTAATCGATTGAAGAAGGGCAATCCGCCGAGAGAAGGTCATTGCTCGTCGGGCTTAAGCTTGTCTCCACATTGGAACGTCACGTCCTTACCTTTGTCCGGAAGGATTACGAGTTTCTGCCCTTTTGCGTGACAGAATTGGCCTGCCCGATCGACGGCCTCTTTCGCCCCCTCTGTCCCGCCAAATGCCACTGAAGAGCTGCCGTGAGCGACCCCAACACTGTAGGTCCCAGGGGAGACCTCTTTCACCTGTCCCGCGTCCGATGTGGTGGCGCAGCCAGCGAGGACAGGCACGATCCATAGCGTTATGTGAACCCTGCGCATCAGCTAGCTACGCTCTTCCTCGTGGCTAAAATTTGGACAAGAGGACTGCGCCGCCGAACTCGCCCAGACTGATGCCCGGTAGGTCCACTAAGCCCCAGTTTCCTACTGACTTCTCAGTGTCATCGTAAGATTGCAGAAGCCGCCAGCCGGCGGACGCATCATTGATTTGCGGAATTCCACCACAACGTGAGCGATGATGCGATTACCACGACCCGGATGGGAGGAGCTGCGATGCATGCCCGACGCATGCCTTTCATGACTCCTGCATTGTTTCTCGTTTTTGCATTTTCGGCGGCCTCTGTGGCCGAGAACGCGGCGCCCCTACCGGCACCCCTGCCTGCTCCAGGCAGTCCCTCCAAGCCCCCGGCGAAATCGAACAGTTCTGACGATGATAGGGACCTGCGCTATCTCCGATTCCTTAACAAAGGGAGTCAGCCTAAAGAGCTCGCGGAGGCTGGCACACCTACATTAACTACGGCGACAATACCTTAGTCATGGACGGCAAGGTCGATTTTCAGGATCTGACGAGATAGGCGCCGGGCATCGGGCTAGATCTGAACTCATAAGCATTAGGGTGTTCGGATCTGGTTTGTCATCGCTGGGCTGTCGCTTCAGCCGTTTTGCTTATCGGCCTTCTCCAACGCCATCGCAGCGGTGGCTCGATGTTCGGCCAGAATCTCCGGCGGGATGAGCTGTGCGACGGCTAGGGTGCCCAGAGATAAAACCATCAAGTCGTCCTGATAACCCAACACCGGAATAAAGTCCGGTATGAGATCGGCGGGACTTAGCGCATAAACAGCCACACCAATGGCAAGCGCCTTTGCGTGCCAAGGAACCCGAGGGTCTTGTGCTGCAAGAAAAATCGCGTGCACGTCCCGCTTTACAGCACGCGCCCAACCTCTGAGTTTTAAAGCTTTTACACCGCCCTGTCGCATCTGCGCTCTGATCGTACATCGTCTAAACCGGACGCGATAGTCCTCCTTTGGCACTTCCGATGCCTAGTTTTCTCGACCGCTGGGAAGAGTAGCGGGAAATCAAGAATGACCGACGCCCAGAAATTGCTTATTGCGTCGCTCGTGGTGACCGGGCTCGTGCTCGCCTATAACCTGCTGGACTGGACTAGCCAGTTTGGCCACGACGACTGGACCCCGATAGTAATTTTCTACGGAGCCTATGACCCGCTTGGCCATATCGCTTACTGGGGTCTCTACACTCAGTATGGCGTCGCAGGCGTCATCCTCGGCGCGGTTGTGCCGCTGTGTCTTTTTACTGTGGCGGCATACATCGCGTTTTGGCTAAGCCTAAGGGACGGGCGTCGATAGCCGTCTCCGACGATCGTCAGGCTTTCGTAAACGGCGCCTCGGGATGTCGCCTCGGTGGCAGCTTTTTACATGCCACCTGTCGTGCCACTCGTCGTTCCGCTGCTTGTGCTCGGCGTATTATACCGGCAGCCGACGTTCCAGGCGTGGGTGCAAGGGCAGAGCCCGGATTATTGAGCGATGGCAGCACTCCGAAGGGATCGTAAGTGGAAGATCCTGGAGCGCCTGGCAGGGCCCCCAACCCCTGGTCGGTGAACACGCCGCCGATAGGGTTGGTATGGGGTTGAGCCCCGATCAGGCAGGCGCATGAATTCTCCCGATCTGACCTGGCTTAAAAGAGCTCCTTTTCTATCGCGTTTGCCCCACCCGCCCAAACTGCGCGAACTACCTTCAAAACTTAAGAGCTCCGCAGCATCACGATTGTCATCAATGGCAATGAGTTGAACGCGTCGACAAAGCCGCTTCCCATGATGGAAAGGTCGGAGAGCATGACACGCCGGACTGCTCGCCGCCGAAGGGAGGGTTTAGCGCCCGCACAGTTAGGCAAGAGGCCGATCATTAGTTCCTTCAACGTAACCGGCCTTTGTTTCGCTGACTGACAAACTGTCGCGGGGAGTGACGATTCTAATCTAGAGCTGCACTCATCGCCGAAACATCGCCCTGGCAATCAGGCGCAGAAGCCAATCAATGTCGTTTATCGGGATCTCGACAAAGAGTACAGCTCATCGAGAAGAGCGGCCCGCTCGGCTTGGCATCGAGTCCGCAAGGCGCCGTACACATCTCCATGTCTGACGCGTTCCACCGCCGAGGCGTCGCCGGAACCCTCCATTATTAGGACCGCGTCTCGCTCCTCTGTTGTGAGAGGCTGAAAATTCGACAGGGAGAGATAGGCCGCCTCCAACGTAGCGATGGCTTTCTTGTCCGTCTTGTTCACGTTTTTCAGGTGATGCCGCAGGGCAGATTTGATCAGATCCTTTGGATAGGCCACTTCGGAGACATCTCTTATGGCTCTATCGGCCGCCTTTTCGAGAACAGCCGCATACCGACTAAGCACCTCATCTGGTTTGGCTGAGAGCCTGGCCGCAATGTCCCCGGCACTGCGGCAGTCGATTATCCTGTCGATCACCGCATCGATAAGTCTTTGCGGCAGCTTCGTCTCATCGAAAAACTTTTGGGCTATTTCCGCGCCGCTTCCTGATTGCCAAAGGGTCGGGCCCGGCAGCATGCCCGCCCAATTCATCTTGGTCACCTTTACTTCCGCCTCAGCGACCGAGATCATTACCTGATCGCCGTTATTGAGTTCCAGGCGGGCAAAACACTGCTGAGGCGTATCTCTTTTGACGATGACTTTGCCCATTGTGCCGTCCCGATATGCTCGATGACGAAATCGCCAAGTGCCCCGTCAATTCACTGAGGCAAACTGAGGTCAAACGTGATGACCGACCAACTCAATGGTGCTTGGGGAGCTCGCCTCCTATATGGAGAACCCGTTGGACCGATCCCTTCCGAATTATCCCATGGGTCGGGGGTCCGTGGCATCACATGTTTACATCGACGGATACGTGTCGCTCGAAGGACTTCTGTGGCACTTAGCAGACATCAGGGCGCCTCAGCACAAGACGTTCTGCTGAAGGGTTCAAATCGGGCACAAGCGGCGTTGGGAACGCGACGCCAGCATTTTCACCCAGAACGAACATGTGCTGGTTCAATCCAGGGACTGGCGAAACTTCCGCGGCGTCACTCCCATCTTCCGGCGGAAATTCACCGTTAGGTGGCTCTGGCTCGAGAACCCGACGGCGACCGGCGATCTCGGATATGGTCTTCTCTTTCCGGAGTAGCAGATCGCGGGCACGATTTATGCGCCGCTCGATGACATAGCGGTGTGGCGATATTCCCGTACTCACCTTGAAGGCGGTCGCAAAATGATGCGGGCTTAACTTGGCAATCCTTGATAACTCGACGAGACTAAGCTCGTCCTGCAGATGCTCGTTGATGTGTTCGATGATGCGCGTCAAAGGTCCCGATGCTAGGCCGCCTTTGTGAATTGCGGGTAGTCTCGAAAAGGTGCCGTACTGCCGGAGAAGATGTACTCCCAGCGCAGCGCTGAGGCTTTCTCCATACAATCGACCATTGATTCCGCCTTCGCTCAGTTCTTCCCGACCGAGCAATCCAATGCGGTTAATCACTGGGTCGCGCACGCCGATTGCGGTGTTGAGTTCAAAATCGTCGGCCCGATCGAATTCCATCTCCCAGAGTTGCTTAACGAATGCCGCGTCCATCGCGATGGCGAAGAACGAGGGCGACGCCCGGCTACGGAACCAGAAAGGCAATCTTCCATCGCCCACATGAGCGTGCCCACGGGAAATTTCGCTTGAGCGCAGCCGATCACTGTCTGCCGAGCGCCAATCCAATTGGTACGTCGCTAGTGTTTTGACCAATGAGCGAAAAGCCCCCGGCAAAAAAAATTCCGCGACTGATCGAACTTGGTCGCCCGGCGGCGATTTTGGCAGAACCAAGGCAGGCGTTTTGGAGCCGCCTCATGTCACGAGAGGCACGCAAAGTAGATCTCCGCGCAAGCCTTCAAGGCATCGCTCGCGCGCTACGGAATTTCCTAGGCCATGCCTCAGAGGCACCGCTTCCGGAGAAATTGGCTACGCTCTTGAAGCGCCTGTCGACGGCGAGCGGTCACCAAGATCGTAGCCCGCCAAACCAGACACAACAGAACAAGGATTAGTCCCGGGGGCATGCGTCCCGGGAACCAAAGCGGGGCTGCCAAATTTAAGTCTTTTGGCATTGGGCGCGCGGCTCGCAGTCATGGGCCACGCGCTTCATGTCAGGGAGGCTAAGTAAAAAGTAGAAGCCCGGTCCTGACCCCCGTAGGCCGGGCTTCTTTTTGTTTTTTGTCTGATGCCGGCAGCCAAGATTGGAGAAGAACGTTTACAGTCGCCTCCGGGCGATTGTGGTGGCTCGCACCCAAAACAGCTCAACCTCCAACAAGCGATCACGCCTTTTATTCAGGGGTATCACGACCATGAACCTCGGCCGGAGGAGCGGTCGCCTCCACAGCCGTAAATGGCTCTATGATCGTGTATTGATGCATGGCGCCTGCTGGCACCAGCCACGAGTCTCCGCGCTTTAGGTTCAGAGTTTGACCTTCAATATCGAGCTTCGCGCTGCCGGATATCACGTACCCTACCGTCTCATATTCCCTCGAAGAAGGTCCCTTGAGTTTTCCGCCGGGCTCGTCAATCCAGATACGCATCGAAACGCGCTTCCCGGCAACAAGATATCTTTGACCCATCTCTCCCCTGGGGGACGACGCAGCCTCAACTTTCTTGATGGTAGTGTCAGACATGCTGCGCCTCCTTGATTGCTCCCGGTCTCTCGCCAGCTCGATGCCCAACAGCGCTCCTGGTCCGTGCTAACCGTGGAGGTCAGGTTAGCACCAATTTGCACAAACCCGGCAAGATAGTGAAAGAATGGCAACATTCTGGAAGATTTTACGCTCGCCAAAATCCTAGTCTTCCGCGCACGGCGCACTGACCGAGTGCGACGCCGGAGGAGGGTTATCATGCATTGCAATTCTCATTGCGGTCCGCCAGGGCTGCGGGTCTGGGTTCGCGCGCTCGTCGTACCTTGTGCGCGTTTGTAACCGTGGCACTCGCTGCGATGTGCATCCCACAGTCGGGATTTTCGAAGCAGCCGACTGTAACGGTGCCTACCACCTCGGGGTTAGTGCGAGGCCAATTCTCCGATGACGGAAGTATCGAAATTTTCCGAGGCATCCCTTACGCAGCGCCCCCAGTGGGATCGTTGCGTTGGGCAGCCCCACAGCCGCCGGCACCGTGGTCGGGCGTTCTAGATGCTTTTCAGGCAAGGACCCCGTGCCCGCAGACGGGTCAATACGCCAGTCTCGACGAGGATTGCTTTTATTTGAAATGTATTCGTTCCGTTTAGGTATGCGAATAACAAGCTTCCCGTCATGGTATGGATCCACCCTGGCGGCCAAACTAGCTCCGCAGCGAACGACTGGTACCCAGCATCACTTTCCAAGCAATGGCGTCGGTGATAGCGCCGCCGGGAATTTGTCCAAGCACACCCGCTACTTGGCCTGTCGCGAGCGCCAAACCGACGCTCTCCTTGGACCATCCCAGGCTTGCCAGATAAAAAGCGACAAAAGTGCCCAGCCCGGTTTGCACGCTGCCTATTAAAAAGTTTAGGCAGTCCAACGCATACCGGCTTTGACGAGATGCCGGCGAACGCATCCACGTCCGCACGGCATTGCGACGCGAGAGCACAGCGCCGAACGGCAATCTAACCGGGCTATTGCGCATCAACCAGACCTCGGAAACGCGATAGTCGTTCAGCAGTCGCCAGGGAAACAAGAGAGCGCAATTGAATTCAGTATATGGCCTGCCCGCGAAACGAATGACTATCCGAGCCAAGCCCAGTGTCGATTGACGAAAGGAAACGACCGCGAGCGACTGGGGTAACGGGCGCCTACACTTTCTTCGCGGCGCTTTATTTCGTCCAGAGCATCGGCGATCCGACCTCTGGACTTATCGCTCAGCCCGTCAGGTCGCTGCTCAGGAGCTGGGGCGAATCGCCTGCCACTCTCGGCGCGCTGATGGCGCTCCTCGCCCTCCCCTGGACGATCAAGCCCCTCTTCGGTCTGCTCTCGGATTTTGTGCCGTTGTTTGGGTCTCGCCGTCGCAACTATCTCCTCCTCGCCAACGGTCTGGCGGCATTTAGCCTGCTCGTGCTCGCATCCATCCCTTTGTCGCCCAGAGCAAGCTGGCTGCTATTCGCGCTCCTGCTGCCGACAACGGTGGGTATTGCCTTGGGGGACGTCATCGTCGATGCGCTTATGGTCGAGAAGGGCCAGCCACTCGGCCTCACGGGGCGCTTTCAGTCCATCCAGTGGACGGCCGCGAATATGGCTCTACTGTTAACGGGAGGTCTTGGTGGCTATATCGCTGAGCAAAGGCTCCAGTCCTTTGCCTTCGCGCTCTGCTCAGGTTTATGGATGGTGGCCCTCGCCATAACGTGGCGTTACGCAGGCGACGACCGAGCCGAACATTTAGACACTGCAAGCTTGCGCGACACCGCCGCCGCGCTGATCGGAGCCTTCCGCGAACCGCTCTTCCTCACGGTGTGCGCACTGCTGACGCTATGGAGCTTCAATCCGGTTTGGGGCTCGGTGCTCTATCTGCATATGACCGAAGGGCTCGGCTTTTCCGAGCAGGCCTACGGCAATGTCACCTCTGCCTTCTTCGCAGGCTCGCTGCTCGGCAGCGTCGGTTATGGCATCTACTGTCGATCGGTGCGACTTTCAGTGCTGATGCACCTTTCCATCCTGGCCGCCATTGTCTCCAACGCCGTCTACTGGCAAGTGAGCAGCTTGGCCTCCGCCTACGTCATCTCCGTGTTCGCCGGAGCCGCCTACATGACCGGCACGCTCATTCAATTGGATCTGACCGCGCGCATCATACCGGTGCGGGCTGCGGCGACGATTTTCGCTACCGTCATGGCACTCACCAATTTTGCAGGCACCGGATCGGAAGCCTTTGGGAGCTGGCTGTTCGAGACCACATCGGTTTCTTATGGACACGAGACGGCCTTCAGCCTGGTTGTCGCGGCGAGTGTCGCCGCAGCCGTGAGCTGCTGGGCATTGATCCCCGCGCTGCGCCGAGCCAGCCCGCAATGGTGGGAACCAGTCTATTGACGCAGCAGCGCACGTCGGTCCGGCGAGGCAACGACGAAGCTGCTAAGGAGAAAATTGGATGATAACGGTGGTAGCGGAGGAGGGACTCGAACCCCCGACACGCGGATTATGATTGAGGCTTCGTTGCCTGATTACTCGCCACGCCCTGCCCCATCCTGCATCTCAAAGACCTTACTGCGACGATCTTTTTTGATCCTCGCGCGCCTCACCTCGCCGCAAGGCGCCACGCCCAACCACACGCATCTTCGTCACCCCGGTGTTACCCATGCAATCATGGCACCGCGAAGGAATTTCGGTTTGTTCTTATCTTGCGATTGAGAGTTCTAACGCTTCCGAATGTCTGTTTCTGGTCAATTTTGCAGACCCGAGTTCGCGTAGCTAAACCACTCCTACGCTGAAGCACGACGCGATCCTGTGCTACTGCGGCGGAGACTGCGCGGGCTCGGTAAACCGCAAATAGACCCAGCCCGTTTCGGAGGTAGTGGGGTCGGTTACCTGCACCCACTTGTTTTCACGGCCGATAACACGAAGCTTTTCGCCTTTTTGCGCAATCCTAAGTGGGTCGGCGTTAGGCGATGGGGCTTTCCGGATATTGACGTCGGTAGAGAACCCGATCCACTCGTCCTTGCCTGAGGAAGCCGAATCAGTAGGCACGACCGCGACTGGCAGTTCGCTTTGCGCTAC
>Ga0070716_100000510_pt1 | contig 16175 bp, 14 predicted proteins | sample LARL112metaG_FD_71395 | JGI IMG/M metagenome (GOLD analysis project Ga0070716, IMG submission 71395) | Corn, switchgrass and miscanthus rhizosphere microbial communities from Kellogg Biological Station, Michigan, USA - LAR L11-2 metaG | ecosystem: Host-associated > Plants > Roots > Rhizosphere... | reverse complement strand
CTTTGTATCCAATTTCATATTGTTACATGATTTCGTTTGATGCAATAAGACAATCATTGAGCCGTTCTTCTAAGCGATAAGCCTGAAAAATACAAATACATACCACAACATACGTATTCTGAAGGCGTTTTATTTCTAGTAAACACAAACGGAATAAGACGTCTTCAAGCTATAGATTTTTCCTTAACTTTAGAGCCTTTTTCAGCTATATTGTTTGATACGCGTAACCTTGCTTGTAATGCCGCATTGGCTGTTCTGAAGTTCTTACATCGACTACTGAATCTGAATTGTATGAAAAACTTCTTGTAACTAATATAGAAACAGTACATAGATCTACCAAATGAGACTTAACTTGCAAATTTAAGTCAAAGAAAGAAAAGAAGTCTATGTAATAAGAAAAGAATAAAACTAGAATATTATTTATTTATCCTCAAAGTTATTTTGGGTAGCAGTTATAAATAGTTCGTATCGAAGGTAGTGGCATATATAGTTTTAACTTCGCTGAAGCGCAGAATTCTGACTGGACATATTGTGCGGAAGCTGATACTGAAATTGTTTGAAGCTAAAAGATAGATCCACGATCGATTTGAAAGGTTCTTAATGAATTATTCGGCCCACGATAACAGTGGAAGATCTACTGTTCATCAAAAGAGCGAGTTATTAAGTTGTAATGATTATGATTAACGTTGTTAACTCAAGTTTATTAGTTATGCGTCTAAAAAATGTTAATGTTCGTTAAGTATATCGTTCTGCATGTAATGAGAGAATCAAGGAGATTTTGATGGTTGAATACAAAAAAGAGAAATTGTTGCATGATCGATCTGGTAGTGATATAAATTAAGATGAATATTGCTAATACTGATACCATTGTAATGATAGCTAGAACTTGTAGTTGCAAAGCTAGGGTCAGAAAAGTAACATACGCATTTGTAGATCAGTTTTACACAATTTGTCTCGATAAAAAGGATATATTACAAGCTGAATTGGAAGCATGCGAAAAGCTATTAAAATATTCTAGAGATGAAATCGATAGATGTGCAATTGAATCAGAAATAGGAGAATTAAAAACAGCACTAGATCTTATGTCTTAACTAGCTATTGTACATCAGCATGCGGTACAATTTTAGCTATTATATGGATTATGCTTATAATAAAAGTGTCCATATAAAAATAAAGTTCAATCTAATACACGAAATGTAATAGACTGGTCAATATTGTGTCTAATATTGTAAAAAATCTAGTGTTCTAGATGATATATTACAAAATGGGTAGTAGGTACGGACAGAAAAGTAGAGAAACTATCAGGAGTCTATAAAAAGCCTCCTTATCGTGTTTCTTTATGGTTGAGGTAGCGATTCTTTTATTCTATTCTGTTATGCATGTACCTGTTAATTCTTTGATATATTGAAATTCACGCTTGCAGAATATCTTAATCGTATTCGCACCATAAATTGCGGTTTGAATAAGATTATGTAGTCAATATTTCTTCACATCTAAGATGATACATTTTTCAATATTATGTAGTTTTTTTTAAATATACATCGGAAATGTTATCTTTTACTATTATTTTCAATCCAATAGTTAATATTGTTGTTTATTAATTTAAAAAGGAGTAATGGAAGAGAGGGACTTCCTTTATGAGATGTGTTTAGCTGCGTTATGTATGAGTAGAGACGTAAAGTTCGCGGCTGTTATAGATAATAATGGAAAACTAATTGTTGGTAGATATAGAAAGAAAATTCAAAATAAACCAGCCCGGCTATCAGATGATATAACAGCAACTGCCGCCTTTTGTCAATATAATACTAATTACGTTTTTTATACAAAGTACTTAATTCCCTCAATAAAAAATATTAACGACGGAAAACGATCTAATGCAGATAATGCAGAGACTGTTCATTTCGGACTCGCAGAAGTTCATGGTAGTCTTAAAATAGCTATAACACCTTTGACTGAAAATAACGATAGATATCTTTGTATATATTTAGAATCCTCTTCGCCGAACCAAGAACTACTTGCAAAGCTGAGCAGTACCATTTAAATCATATTAACTCATTATAACTATCAGTCAAAATCGCTTTATATCTTAATCTAAATTCGGTCAAGTCAATCAATCGACACATCTGCTATCTGTTTAAATGCTTTTGTAGTTACACAGAATTGTGCTAAGTAATATAGGTTGGCTATTACCAAATGCTCTAATTTATCTTGTGAAAAATTGTGTTCTAATCTAAAAAATGTATATATTGATATCCATTTTGTAAAATCTTGACTAATTGGTAAGACTAGATTTTGAATATCATAATCATGATTATTTACAATAGAACATGTTCATATGCGTTCTTAAAGACTCGGCAACTATAATTATGCGAATGCGAATGCTCAAATATCATATAGACCATCAGTTGATGTTATAAATAGAGAAAATACCTGGGTCTTAGCAGTTTACAGAAAGAGATCTCTAGTTTACTGCCCAAACTGATAAAGATTTCTCTATACAGGACTCATTTACTAAAAAATTTATTAGATGGCTATATTATCTGCTGTAGAATACGCAAAAATCTAAACCAAAAAAGTTATAGAGAATACTCTCCATCTGAAAAGAAAATCAATCTATATACCTGATTTATGGGCCATATAAGATGATCTTCTCTTTCTATGTGCTATCCTACAAAAGAGAACAGACTCTTTAATGCTATAACACATGATACTAGATACATACAACATGAATTATTAAAACTAAGAATAAGGGTTATCGTTTTTAAGACTATCTGAGATAGACAGTATATCGAGGATCTAGTTAACGGAAAGGCTGATTCAAATGAATTACTATTCATAGATTCTAATATATATCAATGATTACTTTGACCATGAATACATACAATCAGAAAATCTAAATGCTATTCTCATTTGTGGAATTGGAAAAAGCTTAGGAAGAGTTGGATATTAATCTCTTTACAAGATTATACTAGTGATTACAAGAAATCATTATTTCATATTTGTTAGAAACAACATTTCATTTGAAGACAAGCAAAAGATTAGAGGACTGCTAAATAAGCCATCGAACCCAGACATGACGACAGAAAGATACAGTACCTTATTACTATGGTTGCAGTAACAATTAAAAATGTGGATATATTTTACTAACCACCTACCTTACTTTTGAGGCCTCCACCAACTGTTTTGTTAGCTGTTTGATTACCACTCATGACCTGTCCCGCAATTTTTTGTGCAGCCTGTCCAACTTTTTGACCTATAGGACCAGCAGTAGTCTGAGCCAGTGTTGTCTGTAGAATCTGACCTATTACCAAAGTCCCTGCCATCACAATTATTATTGTAAGCAGGGACATTGTCAAATATTTGTGATTCTTTCTGTTATTGTACATTATTATAGAAGTCTCTTAGTTGTATTTATATTTTAGTTCAAATCTCTATGCCAAGCTAATTTACCGAGATAATCATGTACGTCGTTAGCGATTTTACACTTGGACTAGAACATTTCTATTGGTTTCTTAAGTAAATCTTTTCATCCAGAGATCTCTATATTGCTAGTTAACTAACAGATTTCCTTTTTGAGACACAATATCAAGATATAATCTTCATTATTCTAATTTTGTGCAAGGACGGCCAAGAAATCCTTACCATATATTATGTCTAGATATTTCGTTATTCATTATCTTGTTTTTAATCTAATAACATGATATTTATATTTCGTTATTTTTGTTTCTATTATACTTGATCTAGTAGATTTCTATTTTACTTACTCTCAAAGTTATCTTTCTTATTGATTTATATATTAAAAAATTTGCCAGGCCAACATAATGTCACTATAGATTTAATTCTCTCACGCCGCTAATTATTTTTGAATGATCAGCGCCAACTTCTGTTGTTATATATAAAAGATAGTTATCAGCTAATGGCATAGTTATCCGCTTTATCTTTTCATATTCCGCCAAAACATACCTACCTTTTCCTATTTTTGATTCAAGCTGGCTACGTGTTTTCCATGAATTAACAGCAAGCTCGAGTGATCTCTTACTTTCATCCTGAGTTAGAAGATTTTTTATACCCTCTCTATGACTTGAATACATTATCTTTCCATTAGGATCGCAAATAGTAACCAATCTTATATTTGGATCTGTATTCATAATTTTTTCATAAATTTGCTTATAGTCCATTCTTTATGTAATGATAGAAGTACTCCTATAAAAATATGCTATTCTTTAGTATTACCTATAGAAATATTTTATGATTAATCATAAAATATGTTTTATTATCAAAAATCCCATAATTCGCTCAACAATGATAATAATGATAATAGTCCATTAGTTCTATAATAAAACTATGGCAACCTTATGACGAAGTGTCAATTAGCATATATGATGAATTTAAAGTTTATATGGACATTATTAAAAGCCGATTTAAATTCGTAAGAATACTAATTCAACATTATGATGCAGTCTAAGATTTAAAGCTGTAAATCGACCAGCGTCTAAACATGATTCCTATACTATTTGTGAATAGCATTTAATCTACTACACTCTACTACAGCACATATATTATCAAATACTTGTTACCTTATTGACAGATATAGAAGAAGCGCAACTAGTCTCTATAGCCGTTCTTGATCTTATATGTTGTAATTCGAAGTGAGGGTAGTATAAATAAAAGACTGAGTATACCTCCAACTAACCATGCAATAGTATAACCTATATGTTGAACAACATATGTAAATACAATTGGGACCCAAAATGCTCCAAATAATGATAACCCATTAACCCAGCTTATCGCCAAGGTATCATATGATCTTTTTGTTATTGCCCCTGTCTTTTCTTCGTTTCTCATTGCCATTCTAGTCTTTCTGTATGATTCTTTGGCTGAGGTATATACTATAGTAAAAACACCAGCTGAAAAGGCTCCCACCAAAACATTTGATATTCCAATTATGTATATTCCTGATGGTGTTGTCGCAATAGCAATCCCTGCTAAGCCAGCGGACATTACTAGTCCGCACACAAACAAGAGTTTCTTTACGTTTTTTATATTATCGTATATCCTTCCAAAGATAGGTGCTGATACGACACCAGATATTAAACCTAAACCAGCAATAAAGCCAGCAGTTGATGAATTTACTTTTAAATAATCTTCCAAATAAAATACTATGAACGTCAAAGGTAAACCCCATGCTATTTGTGCTCCAAGTAATACTAATCCAAAAATAAATAGGGATTTATTAAATAATACTTCGCGAATGTCTGACATATTAATTTGGAAACTTTTTCCTTTTGCACTTTGTGGACTTCTCTGATCTTCTCTATCCAAATCCTGCATTTTTGGTAAAAAAGCAATTAAGAATATGCCGCTAATCAAACCAAAGCCTCCGCTTAACAATAAGCTTTGTCTCCATCCTACTACTTCTGTAAGAATTACCCATCCGAATATCCCTATGATTCCCCCTATTGAATGAGCCGAGTTTAGTGATGCTATTGCGAATCCTTCTGATCCTCTTCCGAAGTATCTTGTAATCAAAGTGACACTTGAACCAAAAAATAATGCCATGCCAAGGCCAACGATAAACCGTAGTACTTCCATTTGTTGTATTTGCGAAGATAGACCACAAAGTAATGCTGCTGACGAAGCTATTGTTATTCCATATATTGCAGTCCTCCTCGAACCCTGTACTGCAGCGAGAATTCCACCAGGTACCTGAAATAGACCTATACCTATTAAGAAGCTCGTAGTAAGTAATCCTAGCAAAGTAACGTCTTGTTTAAAGTCTAAAGCTATATGTGAAAATATAGAAGCTATATTAAACCAATTTATCGCATATATCACTCTAGCAAATAGCAAACTCGCAATTGCAGAATGATTGGTTTTATTCAGTTTTATCTCATTTTCTGCTTCAATAATTAATATAGATATACATAAATTAAATTTGCACCAGACATAAAGTATTGAGAATAGTCCATCTTATACTAATAATGAGCGCTTTTCCTACGGAAATCTACCCTTGGGCCCAAACCGATCTTGTTTATTCTTTTACACTGATAGGACTAAACTCAACTGTGGATAAATTCTTTGTTCTTATAAAATAATTTAGTAGAACAAAAGAACATTTTATATGACTTTATCAATGTGGAGAACTCGTTAAAAGAGCTTTACGTTTCATTTGGGGTAGGCGCAAAACCTTGCGGGCCTCTGACTAGAATGCAGAGGCTAAGCAGGGCTTAAGTACACTTAACCACTGATCGGCTCTTTCAAGCGTGAATATATAATGAATAATATAGAAAATGAGAAAATCATATCACCATTAAAGTTAATGACCAAAAGTGAGGTAGTAAATGATTTGCTTAAACTTCTAGATATGGTTCAAAAACACGCCAATAAAGAAGGATGTCAACATTGCCTTGACCTACTAGAATCTGTTTTTGAGCACTAAAATAAGACATTTGCTTATCGCGTGCGCTAGTTGATATGGGTGCAACATTTAAGGTGCTATAAGGTGCTCATAAATTGATATCTATAGATAGTAGCGATTAATAGATATGAACCAATATATTTAACACAGTTAATAGTCAATAAGTTTTAACACATCGGACAGTATCGGATTTTGACACGTCCAATTTAATATATCTGAAAAGCGTCTTCTAATACAGATGTGCGGCGTGCCAAATTATAAACATTATCTAAAATAGGACATCTAATGTATAAGTTGTATTCAGTATGTTTATGAAAATTAAATTTAATGTATATCAAGAGGCTCGCAATTGCAACAATCGACATCTTGTAGGTATTGTTACTATATATAGGCACAGTCTCATTGTACTTTTCTATTTGTCTGTAGTACTGTGCCAGTCAGTTGGTATTTTAACTACCCGCCAGCATAATGGCATGCAAAGTTTTTACATTTCACTATAATAGACAAACCTAATTATATGTCAAGAATTAGAATGCTGTAAAAATTAATTGACAGTTGTTCATCGCGAGAACTCTAATATAATCCCTTTTTCTGGGCTATTATTAATAACTTTAAATGATTCCTTTTTAGATATTGGAATCGACTCTAGACCTATATTGTCATTACAAATAGGACATTTAATATTTGATATATTATTCATATTTGTATATAGTGATGCACACCAAAAACACCTATTGCATATTATAAAGTCTATTTTAGCGCTAGTTTGTACGGAATTATTATGGCAGTGGGACATTTGGTTTAAACCTGAGGATTTTATTATTGAGTGTGGTAAGTACAATTGTGCGTAGTTTGATTAGCGGTATGGGTTTTTCTATAAACGCATCTATATCTGAATTCTGAAGGGGTCCTGCAAAACTTCGATCACAATATTCAAATCCAAATGCACTCATTAGAATAATCTTTACATTGGATTTTATCCTCTTTACTTGCTGGGCAAATTCATAACCATTCATGGCCCGTATCTGGATATCTGAAACTACGAGATCGTAATCAGTGGAACGTGACCTAAACTCTTTTAGTGCTACTAGCGGATCAGCAAAGGAAGATACAAAAAGACCTGCCTTTTCTAAACTAATCTTAATTAATGATGCAATATCAAAATCGTCATCGACTATTAGTATCATTAACCAGCCTTAAATATAATAAACTTAAGTTATTTAATATCATCTTTGGTTATTTTAGTAAAAATTAAATATAATGTGAGATATTATTAGGTAGTAGCAAACTATTTTGATTATAACTCTCATTATTACCACTTCTGTAGTCAGAATAATTATGTTAAGCCAGACTTTGAAAAAAGGTGAGTATTTAGCTAATTAAAAGTAATATTTGCAGTTACTAATATAAGATATAGTGTATAATATTACTTACATCTTACACTAGTTATATAGACAAACAATATGATACGCTGTAATTTGACATCTGATCCTGTAGAGAAGTCCTGTCTTAGTGCTAAAAACAAGACGCCAAAGGGTATTACTACTATCATTATTGTTTCGAGTCCTGGCCTGCGCAGCAGGACTATGCTTTAGCAGATCTTTACCCATGGCTTGCAGCTCATTCTGGATTTACAAATGCAGCTCCAGCTGCGCCCAGTTCTGCTACTATGCCGTCTTCTAATTCTACCGCCATTAAACAAAATAGTCCGGGAAAATACTGGGTGTACATCTTGGCTAGATTCAGCATTTGTTCTGACAGATAAAACAAAATATTAGATTACAAGGGGAGGACTTTTTTTCTTTCAGTCGTAGTACTTCCTAGTATCTGGGCTGAAAGAAATTTACCCCCTTAGTAGTCAGAAAGAGTAAAACCTAGGCTTTATACTATCACATTTTCAGGAGCCCCTATTCCCAAGGAACATCATGACTAGGGCTTTCGGCTATCAGAAAGAAGTGTTCAAAATGCAAGGAAGTCCTTGAATATTTTAGGGCATCAAACTATGAGGATTGTAGAATCAATGCCTATCCTTCATTTACTAAATATGATGACATTAATAGAACTCCACCAACCTTTCTAATGTTAGATATCGATCTAAGCTTGTGATACTATGATTACAGTGCTCGCAATTATAGCCGACCGATCAATTGCATGAGTCGCGTCTGCTCATCATCATCACCTGCACCTGTTGTGGGACGAGAGATACCATTACCTCGTCAAGACCTGCAGTCAGAAGTTCGGTAAGCCGATCAGCCACTATTGATTCATTTCCAGAAATAACCAAGCTATCTACAAGAGTATCAGATATCGCCTGGTCTGATGTCAATGAAAAACCTGGACTATTCCGAGCCGCAGACGAGGTAGAGCTTCGCAAGTCCTCGACTCGTTACCTCTTCGTATTTGGATGAATGTCACTATTACGCCGCTGAGTTCACATCCCAATGATCCAGAATCTCGCGCCCGTCAGGCCATGGAACATTCATAGACCTAGCGGCATTACTGAAACTAAACCAATTACGACAAATAGTGGACATCAGTGTAATGTCGTCTTCTCATCTAAACTGTATAGACATAATAAGTGATGGTTAAACCAAAACATGCACAGTAACTAATACTAAGACTGGTAACGAATCGCTCACTTACCCGGTCGAAATTTAACAAATTCCTGATCGTACAGCAACCGAGCTATCGAAATCGAATTTTAGCAAGATCGTAAGCCGGCGAACACATCAAGAAATATTGTTTGTACAGGCCTCATTAACTCTAATCTGAGCCTATATAAATGAATTAGACGCGCAAAATGCCGGTGATATTTATCATGTCTAACTACGCTGTATGGATTTACTTCGTACTAGGTCTATGTAGAGGTGTAAATCTGAAATCACTCAGTTTCTAGATTCTCTGCTGTGATAACATTCCATTTGCGAATATTAGAGCACTACGCGTATACACTTTAGCATAATGCGACCAGTCTTCGTAGGTTTCATACACTTATTATCCAGTTTATGCGACAAAAATTTGTTTCGCGTCTAATCACGCTTAAGATACAAATGTGTCCTTCATTTTTTGCACTAATGGCAAATAATCATTGAATCTTTCTATTGATGCAGAGTAGTCAATGAAATAACCGGCATCTTTTCCTATTAACGTTCCGAACTCCATTACCTTTCTTAGTCCATAGATCGGATTTACGTAGGTCCAAACTAGTTTATATGCTAGAGACCCCGAAAGTATTTTTTTATTATTTATGTTACCTAGACTGCTGCTTATAATTTTGAGATTAGGAAAATTGGTGAGGTTCTTAGATTTAACTGCTAAGTCAAGGTAGTTTTTCAAAGTTATCGGAGAGTGATCTATCCGCTTGGACAAATTACTATTGGTGCCTATGTAGAATATTGGTAGCCCACTTGATAATCTCGGCACATAGAAGGAAGCAATAACCTTTGACTTAAAATGATCTGGCTTATGTTGTTGCAGATTCGAATCGTTTTCAATTCGTATACTCCAATTGGATGGATACTGAACCGAGGCTCCGTAGCGGTCGTTATGATATATCAAGAAAGTTTCCGTAGGAATTACAGGAAGGATTGCGTTATTTAGATTACTATTGGGGATTGAAAGTAGATGCAACAGGTCCCGGCCAACTTGGTCCTCAAGCGCATTGAAATCTGCTATGATTATATTATTATTATTATTATTGGTTGCAGAAGCATAATGTGATTTATTTTCTTCTGACAATGAATTTAATGTACTTATAATGGTTGAGCCTAATGCTCGTGCATTAACAATGTTTCTGTCATTTATTTTAGCAAATATCACCAATTCATCATAAGCAGCATGTAAATGCGAAATAGAATCAGCACTCTTGTTATTTTGAAACGACTGAATAGCTTGATCTATAAGGATCTTTATTAAGATGGAATTGTCATTCTTGTCATTTTGTGCAGATATATGGTTGATACCAAATAGGATCAAAGTTAATGTAATCAGACAAGGTAGTAGAATGAATAATAATCTGAACAAAGTACGAGACATATTTGGTAACTAATGGTTATACTCAAGCGGCAATATTTCTTTATAGATTTCTAATATACATAAAACCCTGTTAGGTTAAGCTCTCTCGCCTCACAGAACGTAACGATCGCAATAAGACGGCAAAGAGGAGTGGTTATTTATCGATAAGCCTAGAGAAGTTAAAGATAGATTATTCTTATTTATATAATAGGCTTACAACATGATTTGCTATTATATTCTATGGATACCAAGTTACAAAAACTCACCATATCCTAATCATTTTCTCAGTCTTCTAGTCCAATCAGCAAGGTTTTGTAGCAGATGTCTCAAGAATTTCTTAGTATTCTCATCCGTTAGCTTACCATTCGCGTCAAATTTATCTTGTGAGAATGAAAGTATCACCTCTGGCCCGTTTATCGGATACATATTTAGAAATACGAATATCTGTCGTAAATGATACTGCGCTCTAGCACCGCCAAGCATACCCACTGAGGCACTCATTATAGCAGCTGGCTTCCCTTCAAATGCATTATCTCCGTAAGGTCTTGAGGCCCAATCAATTGCGTTTTTTAATACCCCTGGTACTGAATAATTATATTCCGGAGTTGCAATAAGTATGGCATCTGCTTCCCTAATTTTTGATTTGAATTCTCTTATCTTGGTTGGCATATCTTTCTCAATATCTTGATTGAATGGGGGAATGCCCTCAATTTCAAAAATTTCTAGACTAACACCTTTTGGTAACAGTTCTATGGCAGCACGTAGGAGAGCTTTATTATAAGAACCAGCTCTTAAGCTTCCTGCAAAACCAAGAATTTTTAATTCGTTATTGCTTTCCAACTTTGCTTATCTATCAAGTTAATCTTATATTACATAACGGTTACGCTTCGCAATTGAGTTAGATATACAAGACCATCATAATAATAGTAGTAGTTGTGTAATGTATAAAATAGTAAATTTGATTGTAGGGTCATTGCAGATTATAGATATTTTCTAAAATGAGGCCTCAGATTTATAGATTGGCATTTTGGTATAGATAATGATGAAAAATAGAGCGTATCTGTTATGAGGAAGCTATATAACGTATTCCAAAAATAAGTAAAGCATAGCGGTGAGATGGAAAGCTAAGGAAGTGTTGAGCTGCGGGGCCTACTGATGTTCCACGTCATCAACCAATTCAGCTATACAAATTCAAGACAAAACTAGTCGAGCTCAATAAACAATTCTTTTGTGATGATCCAAATCTACAATGTGTGCCACTTTAAGAACACAATCAGGAGCAAAGTCTATGTCATGCAATAATCGCCATAAATCAGGGATACCCATTACTGGAGATTGCATCCTGAACGTACTAAATATATATCTAGAATCTGTAGAGCACCCAAGTGCAGATCCCGAGAATCATAAATGTGTTTATAAAATGCTAAATAAATCCTTTTGTATTCACTTTATATTTATTTAATAGGGAAAATAGAAATTTTCTTCCTAAAGTGTCAACTTATAAAAGATTGAGAATAGTATAAATTTAGGTAATATCTGCACTAGTCACTTTTTGCTTATTTTTTTCAGTGTCAGTAGTATATGAAGATGCACTAGATTTTCTTGCGTCCGGATTAATAATCCCGCACATAAAGTTATAATACGATATGAAGAGTGGCAGGTTATAAATATTATCAAAAACGCTGTGACCTAGGTATAGACTCGAGTTTCAGTATGTTGATAGAGAATTATGTGTGTGTATGATGAGGTGCTGGCGTGTCAAATGCATTACTGTTTACTCGCTGTCGTCAGTGCCATTTAGCGATAATTTGCCTTCTCAAAGACACTCTGTACATGATATCCGCCTTAAATTCAAAGCTGAAGGGATCTGGTCAACAATACATCGTATCCATCCTAGCGATCATAGTTCCAACCAAATAGTAAAGATAGATCTTTTTATTTCTGATTCCTTTTCTTTCTATCGTCTGTTGCGATCTTTGCTTTTGTATTCTAAGGATCCTAGTAGCAGATGAAATCATTGGAACTATTGTAGTCGATGCTGTCCTTATTGTCGAATGTGTCTTTTTTCTTGTTGTTCCTGTCGTTATTTTTTTGTTATTCAATTTCAATAGAATTACTTTTGTTCTTATGATTATAAACAAAGGGATAAATTCCAATATTGAATTTCTAATCTAGATTCCAAAATTGGAATTGAGCACCCTATTTATATATTATACTCTAACAATTAGAGTTGATTTGATTGAAATGACACAGATTCAGACAAGGACTCACAGGTACCAAATATCTGAAATGCTTGCCATAGCCGCAATGACCTTACTACTGATCCATATAGCAGATGGATCTATAGAACGTATTGTCAAGCACGGATTTTTACCAATGAGTATAGACAAGAAGCCATTTAAGATCTCTAACTTTGGTATCTCCGCAATTGTCCTGTTTTTCTTAGCTGTTGGAATTGATATCCGAGAGAAAAACAGATCAAGTGTAACAACTGTTCTCGTTATATTGGGTGGCGCACTTATAGGAACAACTGCACTAGGAGTATCCGTAATGGATAGAGGAGGATGGGTAACAACAATTTTGACAGTATGTGGAATAGGCTATGTAATAATGGGGTCAGGTATACTAAGAGCGATACAACGTAAGAGGGCTATATCAAAAATTGTCTAAATTATTGGAAGTAAAAGAGCAATTTGAGGAATGCAAAACTAGTACCAGGAATCTTCTGAAAGTTGAGGTAGACGTTATTAACGATCTTCTAATTCGTTGACTGGAAAATTCAAGTCACACCAATCTATATATAATATGTCTTTTCTAAAGAAGGAATTGATTCAAGTCAAAGAACTCATATTTAATAAGACGGTAATGATGCCAGCAATATATGACAATGGCACTCATTTTGTTACAAACCAAAAATTAACAGTAGAAATGCTCAAAGGAATATCTGATTCTGAAGATGTTTTGGAAGTTACTGATGAATATATTGGTAGCATTGGAGGATTTTGGTCATCCCAAGAACACTTAAGTCATAAACATATACATAATTATTATTTGTCGCAGAAACAAGTTTAGAGGCAAAGATCACCAATTGAAAAAATTGTCACCAAATAAGTGATATTCTAGGGCCTAAACAGTCCTAAGCATTTAACGTATGCATTAGTAGAGGCAATTGGATCTATCATAATAGCTGGATCATTATAAATGGAAGACTATTACCAAATGTGAATAAAGATGCGTCTCCAGTAGTTCAGACATCATCCTATTCGTTTCCGCTTGTATTAGGATTGATTCGTGGATATGTAGGTGGGCAAACAGGACCACTAGAAGATTTTCAGGTAGAACATGGAACGGCTTACAGTCTTGATTTAGATACTAGGACATTATTTTAATATATTTAAAGATGCGAAGGTATTCAGTTTACAAATCTTCTAGTGAGAATAGATCGCATTACAATAGATTGTACTAACGAGCTTCGAAAATACTTATAACAAAGAGAAAGAATTACAAATAGAGCAAAAAATTGAACTCTTCAACTACATATTCAGCGGCAATTATTGTAGTAATTGTCATTTCTACTGCCATGATTTTTGGAATACAAAGCCAAACGTGGCATACCGTATTAGCGCAAAGTGCCAAGAGTAATACAACAACACCGGCAACAAATACAGTTGTAACAGTCACCCCAAACCAATCAACTAACAAGACATTCTGGATAAGTACAGTACATCTAGATGGGACAACGAGCTTACAAGCCGGCGTACCATGTGGTAATTGCAGCCAAAATACTCCGCCGCATCCAGCCGAGAAGTTTCCGAATGCTACTCTTCCTGCTGGTCCAGGGCTTGTTTTAAGACCCCCCAACAAAGTAGGGGCTTGGGATATGAGAGCATTTACATTTTCTCCGGATCAAATAGTCGTTAATCAAGGCGACACGGTCACTCTTCATTTCTTAGGTGTGCAAGGTCCACATCATGTGATAACTGTCGATGGCGTTGGAACCTTTCCACTTGATAGGGGACACATCCACACAGTAACGTTTACCGCGGACAAACCTGGAACAATAACGTACTGGTGTCACGTACATCCTCCAAGCATGGTTGGTGAGATATTGGTACTTCCTAAACCAGCATAGTAGATAACAACTATGCGAAATACTGCCTACTTCTTGTATATATCAATGTCAACCTCAACTTATTGAGTACTATCATCCCTTATTTTTTCAGCGATTTCAAAAATGATTCGACGTATTGCTAAGTAAATTGTTCCTTTATGTATTCAGCATAGTCGGTAAATGCAGCAACAATGACTTATAGGATGAACATTAGGATTACAAATGACACGACTCGAAGAATACGTAGAATGATGCTTGACTGATGTCACATATAGTTGATCGCTAATCTACCTTAGATAGTTTACCTATCCATAGGATCATCCAACCATGAAATTTAACTATTCTGTTTTGATCTTTTCAGGTTCAAATTTTATTCCGTTCCAGAGGGGTATTCATCATCTCAGACTGTAACTTGCAGAAATAACTTTGCATTTTTTTTGCTTTCGTTGGAAAAATTACTATGTCTGGATCACGATCTGAGGGAAAACGACATGGTACAATTACATCATCATAAGAATTCGGCTGCAGAGCTGATTTTGATCCTTTTGTTCTTTAATCGTTAAAGAAACAACGTATAATGAGGGGCTTGAACTTGCGCATCTCCTAATTTCCCATAAGGTTTCCTATACCTATCTCTAGTGATGTAGTTGCTTTTCACCAGATTGCGCGCTTATTTTTTGAATTCGATCGCGCAACACCCGAGATATCCAGGATATTTTCAACTCTTGAGAAGAATTTGTGGATGAATACAAGACGTATGTTTTAAAGGAAAGTTATAATAGAATTCAAAACTATCTCGGGTTTCCCGGATGCAACTATAGAACGTTATCAATTAAGTCTGGATTTATTTCAGGATGATTAGTCGTTATCGTAGACCATATGTGATCAACCTTGAATCTAAATTGTATGTCATGTAAGGCATGTTTGTCTGGTTGACTTTTGATAAATGACACTGATGATACAGAAGAGATCACTCAGAAAGACATTAGGCGCGAGCCTAATGATATATAACATGCATAAATTTTTTTATCACAATACTTGGATTAGAACCAAACACTTCAGCTTGAAAATATACAAATACTTAACTGGATTTGGAAGTTAGATAACTTATGCTAACTGGTCTAAAATGAGTGATTAGATTTTAGTCCTGCGTGCGATATTATTGTGATATAATTATGCAGCAGATGATACAATATAGTAGGACTTCCTACAAGTCTTCTCTCCTATAGACCTTTGCTTTCCTGACGACATATGTAATCTTTTCATCTCTAATGGCACAGTATCATATACTACGCTTAAATATTGCACTCACATAGTAGATTCTTCTATAATATTTATAACGCAACATTTTTCTACCGTAAAAACTGATCAGTCGCTAATTAACTGTTAATAGATACACACAGAAATGTTCCAGCAAGCAAAGGAATCAAACATAGGGGACAAAATCGCAGCCATGTACTAGTAGTAGCAACAAGACCTCTAATACCATGGCTGTTAAAAAACCCCTCTCACGCTTTTGTCTAGTTTGGATCTGTCCCAGACTTATAGCGTGAATGTATCCTTTTGCTTGCTGGTATTATATAATAATGCATTAGCCAGGTAATAATCTTGCTCTGAGCACACACAAAACAA
>Ga0070716_100000509_pt1 | contig 16189 bp, 15 predicted proteins | sample LARL112metaG_FD_71395 | JGI IMG/M metagenome (GOLD analysis project Ga0070716, IMG submission 71395) | Corn, switchgrass and miscanthus rhizosphere microbial communities from Kellogg Biological Station, Michigan, USA - LAR L11-2 metaG | ecosystem: Host-associated > Plants > Roots > Rhizosphere... | reverse complement strand
GGGAGAATTTTCAACCGCGGGCAATCCATGCGTTTGCACAACCGTGGCTGGCTTCTCCGACAAAACTGTTAAATCAAAACCCTGGCGTTCCAGCCACTGCTTCAGGCAAACCAGCATCATTTCATCGCCCAGGTTACCGACGCCGTAATACCCCATGAGCAAAGCTCGCTGCTTCGGCAGCTTTCCGCCGGTCACCTGCAGTTCACAGGCTGGCGACTTCGACTCCAAATCCGGCCGCAAAGGTGTATGGCCGCTAAGCATCATCTTTACCCCATGAGCATAGCAGTATAGCATCAATGTCTATGGGATTACTGGACATTGCAACAGACCCTAATGCCAGACGGTTCAGGGCAATGACAAGAAATTTGATCGGAATCACCCGGAAGGGTGTGGCATCAGGGGCGAGTGTAATCAAGCCAGGCGCGGCCGCCCAGTAAGGAACTCGCATCTCCATTGACCAACCCCGATACTCCCAAGGGGCGGGAAGTGCGACCAGCGGCGAGGCGGGAAGGGCGTGCTCGGACAACAGCAGAAACCTAACAGGGCAAGCCTTCAGGCGTGCCGAAAGGACTGCGCCTGAAGGCCCCTTTAGGGTTGGACAACTGGGACAAAAAAAATGGTAAACGCCATCGCCTTTGCGTTGCAGAGGGGAGTACGATAAACGACGCTGGAGTGTTCTATGCCGCCTAGTCGCCCGTCGCTCAAAGCCGTTCGTTCTCGGAAGCCAGGCGTCCTTTTTGATCCAAAGGCCTTTCTCGCGACTGCCGGCATCGGCAGAACTGTCTGTCGTTATAACGCAAAGCAAGTTATCTTTTCTCAAGGCGATCGTGCCGATACAGTTCTGTACATCCAGCAGGGCCGGGTTCGCCTGAGTGTTCTGTCCAAGCAGGGAAAGGAAGCAACCATCGCGTTGCTGGGTCCCACCGATTTCCTTGGCGAAAGCTGCATTGCAGCGGATCAGCCTCTGCGTTCGGCAACGGCGACGGCCATTGACGACTGCTGCGTGTTGAGGATTCAAAGGAGAGAACTGCTCCGCACTCTGCACTTGGAACACGAATTTTCCGACCTGTTTGTCGCCTACGTCATAGACCGCCATAACCGTACCCAGGCCGATTTGGTCGACCAGTTATTTAATTCGAGTGAGAAACGACTGGCACGCGCCCTCTTGATTCTAGCCCGCTTCGGAAAAAAAGACCGGCCCGAGGCGGTAATCCCCTACATCAATCAAGCGACCCTCGCGGAAATGATTGGCACCACCCGCTCGCGCGTGAATTTCTTCATGAACCGGTTCCGCAAGCTGGGCTTCATCCAATATAACGGTGAGTTGCTCGTGCATAGCTCTCTTCTAAGTGTTGTGCTGCACGATGAGTGAATCCCGAGTCACTAGTCCGGCACCAACCCTTTGCCACCCTATTCGTCCCAGTATGGGCGCCCTTACGCAACTTACAAAAATGTTCGATTGTGAACAGCCGAAATATCGGCACGTGCCTAGAACTCGTTTCAGGCTAAGCGAAGCTCGTATATAGACGTCGCAAGGCTTCCTATCCGGACGTTGGAAGGGTTCCTAGGACGGACGTCCCAAGGTTCGTATCAGGGCGCGCCGTACAGGCTCTGCTTGGAAGGCCCCTTTAGGGGCTGTCTGCCGCTACACGCGAGAGATTCCGAAATTTGGTGGAGGCGGCGGGAGTCGAGCTCCATAACGTCTTTTGTTTGTGCAACTTACAGATTCTAAAAGACCCACAAAACCAAAAAATCGACAATTCCCGAGGTCATCGTACAGTTATCGTACAGTCGCATGAAGGAAGTCATGCGAAGCTCTCGCGCAACCTCCATCAAAAATGTCTGACCACCGTTGCGTTGGAAAGACGAACTCCGTCAGTCGGCTTAGCGGCGTGATTCTATTTTGGGGAGGGATCGGCATTACGAATCTTTCTGTGTGCGTGAATTCGTTCAGTACGGAGTCTTGTTCCGTTTTTCCTGCCAGGCACGGAATGCCGTCAATGCCTGCTCGCGCATCATGGGAACCATGGGAATCTGTCTCTCGGGGAATGCTTTTTCGAATTCGCGGTAGATGAACGAATCGTCGAAGCCGATCTGCGACGCGTCAGAAGCCACGTTTCCGTAATGAATGCAACCCAGGTGCGCCCAGTAAATTGCGCCGAGGCACATCGGGCAAGGCTCGCACGACGTGTAAATTTCGCATCCTGCAAGGCTGAACGCCTTGAGTTTCGCGCACGCCTCGCGAATCGCAAGAACTTCCGCATGCGCCGTCGGATCGTTGGTCTCGGTGACGCGGTTCACGCCCTCGGCGATAATCGCACCGTCTTTCACGATCACCGCTGCGAAGGGTCCGCCTGTTCCCGAGAGCACATTGTCGAGTGAGAGCTGTATTGCACGCGCCATGAATGGATTGTCCATGTTGCTTGTCATCAGTGCGTTGTGGTCGACATGGACTCGTGTGCAGCGTCGTTCAAACCGGAGTATATGCCGTAAATGTGGGGCCGCAAAGGCGGAAAATGAATCATGCGAATCATCCGATTCGCATCTCCGATTTGAAAACCGCCGCTCTTCCGGATACGCTTTAGCTTCAACTTCGCCACTGACGTGAGTGTGAGGTGAATGGTGGGTTTGCGGGCCTTTCTTTCCCGCAGGATCGTAACGCCGCAGGGTGTCCGCCCAGGTGCGGTGCTGGTGGCGGAAGGTAAGTTCCATGCGATCGTCGCCTCCGACGCAATCCCGCACGATGCGGTCCTCGAGGATTTCGGTGATCTAGCTTTACTTCCCGGGCTGTTCGATTCTCACGTCCACATCAACGAACCTGGTCGAACCGAGTGGGAAGGATTTCGTACAGCAACCCGCGCCGCTGCCGCCGGAGGTTTCACCACTCTCGTCGACATGCCACTCAATTCCGTACCGCCAACTACAAACGTTGCAGCACTCGAAGCCAAGCGCCACGCGGCACTTGGCCAATGTCGCGTCGACCTGGGTGCGTGGGGCGGAGTCGTTCACAACAATCAGAACGAAATTGAACCGCTCGCAGGGGCAGGAGTGCTGGGTTTCAAGTGCTTTCTTGTTCATCCTGGGGTCGATGAGTTCACGATGGTCGGTGAGCGCGAATTGCGCGCTGCTCTACCGCACGTCGCGAAAACGGGACTGCCTCTTCTTGTTCACGCAGAACTCCCCGGCCCGATCGAGGCTGGCGCCGGAGATCTCGAGAGAGGCGACTGGAATCGCTATGGCACATGGCTTCGGTCACGCCCGGATGAAGCGGAACTGGCCGCCATTCGTCTGATGATCTCGCTGTGCCGCAAGTATAAATTTCGTCTGCACATAGTTCACGTCGCTAGCGCGCAAGCTGTGGCCCTACTCTGCGCCGCAAGAAAGGAAGGTTTGCCCGTCACCAGCGAAACCTGCCCACACTACTTGCATTTTGCCGCTGAAGACATCGCCGATGGAGCCACGCAGTTCAAGTGCGCCCCCCCAATCCGCACCCGCGCGAATCGCGAGCAACTCTGGCAAGCCCTGCGCGACGGCGTCCTCGACATGATCGTCACAGATCATTCTCCATGTCCGCCCGACATGAAGCTGGGTACATTTCAAACGGCCTGGGGCGGCATCGCCAGCCTCTCGATGGCGTTGCCGATCATTTGGACCGAGGCTTCGCGGCGCGGCTTCACGCTCGCCGACATCGCACGCTGGATGGCACAAGAGTCTGCGCATCTTGCCGGACTCGGCGACCGCAAGGGTGCGATCGCCAAAGACCGCGACGCCGACTTCGTGGTGTTCGATGCGGAAGCAGAATTCACTGTAACCGAAGATCGCCTCCATCACCGCCACGCCGTTTCTCCATATCTCGGTGAATCTCTGCGTGGAGTGGTGAAGCGGACATATCTGCGCGGCGAGTTGATCTTTGAAGAGGGTACATTCCCCGGTGAAAATCGTGGAATCGAACTGCAACGGAGCGCTGTTCCTGTATGAAGGCAGACTCCCTCATCGGTGCTCCCGTTCCGCGTAAAGATGGCTGGGACAAGGTTACCGGGCGCGCCCGCTATGTCGACGACATCACCATTCCCGGCATGCTCTACGGCGCAACCGTACGTAGCCGCATCCCCCGTGGAACAATCCGCAGCATCAATTTTGGCCCTGATATTCCATGGGATGAATTCACGATCGTCTCGGCGAAAGACATTCCCGGCAAGAACTACATCGCCTTGATTCTCGACGACCAGCCCTGTCTCGCAGACAGCGTTGTGAATCATCCCGAAGAGCCGATTCTCCTGCTGGCTCATCCGAATCGCCACATGCTTCCGAAAGCTGTCGCGGCCGTCGCGATTGAATACGATCCGCTGCCGGCGATTTTCACCATCGAAGAGAGCGAGCTTCAACGCGAGTTGATCTGGGGGAGTGACAACACCTTCAAGCGCTTCTTGATTGAAAAAGGCGATGTCGACAGTGTTTGGTCAAAAGCGGCCTACATCGTGGAAGGCGAATATACGACCGGAGCTCAAGAGCAGCTCTACATCGAAAATCAGGGCATGATCGCCACCTTCGACCCTAAACGTGGCGTCACGGTGTGGGGATCTCTGCAATGCCCGTACTATGTGCACAAGGCACTGATGAAGTTGCTCGACCTACCGGAAGACAAAATACGGGTTGTACAGACTGAGACCGGCGGAGCTTTCGGTGGAAAAGAAGAATATCCCTCGATGATCGCGGCTCACGCGGCTTTGCTCGCCATGAAGTCCGGCAAGCCGGTGAAGATCATCTACGACCGCATGGAAGACATGGTCGCCACCACCAAGCGCCATCCCTCACGCACGCGTCACCGCACCGCCGTCGATCGCGAGGGCAAGATTCTCGGCGGAGAAATCGATTTCGTCGTCGACGGCGGTGCCTATACCACGCTCTCGTCGGTTGTGCTCTCACGCGGCACGATTCACGCGGCAGGTGCTTATTTCTGGCCCGCGCTTCGCGTGCGCGCCAAAGCTGTAGCCACGAATGCTCCGCCCCACGGCGCATTTCGCGGATTCGGCGCTCCTCAGAGCCTGTTTGCCATCGAGCGCCACATGGACCGCATCGCGGCGGTCGTGGGCATTTCTCCCATTGAGATTCGCAAGCGCAACCTTCTGCAAACTGGCCAGACCACCGCGACCGAACAGACGATCCGTGAGTCGATCGATCTCGACCAACTCCTGGAACGGGGACTCACGCTAGCAGGTTACCGTGCGAAGAAGGAACGCTTTCTCACAGAGAATTCGTCCTGCTCAATCAAGAGGGGAATCGGTATCGCCACGTTTCTCCATGGTGCAGGCTTCACCGGTTCTGGCGAACGTTATCTCGCCTCGGTCGTCGGGGTCGAAGCGCTCGCCGACGGCCGTGTTCGAGTTCTCGTATCCAGCACAGAATTCGGCCAGGGCACAAGGACTGTTCTCTCACAAATCGCCGCCGAAGAATTAGGCCTGCCCTTCGATGCAGTCGAAATGGCGCAACCCGATACCGAAGCGGTGCCTAATAGCGGCCCGACCGTCGCTTCGCGTACCGTCATGGTGGTCGGCAAGCTCGTACAGTCCGCTGCGCGCGGCATTCGTGAAACACTGGTCGCCTCCGGGCTGCTCGGCGAAACATATACCCACAATGAGTTCTCCTCTGCTTGCGCCAACTATGTCGCGCAGCACGGTGAGCTGAAATCCTGGGCCAAGTACGAGGCTCCCCAAGGCATCTTTTGGGACGACGAAAAATATTGCGGCGAGGCCTACGCCGCTTACGCGTGGGCCGTCTACATCGCCGAAGTCACCGTCGATCTTGCCACCTACAGCGTTACCGTCGACGACTTCGTTGCCTTACAGGAAGTCGGCAAAGTGCTCCACCCCGTTCTTGCGCGCGGCCAAATCATCGGCGGGGTCGCGCAGGGCATTGGCTTCGCGCTCTATGAAAAAGTCATCTGGCAGAACGGCTACATGCAGAACGGCCAGATGACCAACTACATCATGCCCACGTCCGCCGATTTGCCTCCCATCCGGGTCTACTTCGAAGAACTCGGCAACCACCATGGTGCTTTCGGCGCAAAGGGCATCGGCGAACTCCCCATGGACGGCCCTGCTCCGGCGATCATCAATGCGGTCGCAGACGCGCTCGGAGTCCCCTTCGATTTCGTCCCGCTTTTGCCGGAAGACATTTTCGAAGTGATGGCCGACCGCGCTGCACATGACGACACGCTCGTCTTGCAAGGTGGTCGATGAGTGGCGGCTGGCAAGTGATTCATCTCTCGGTGAATGGCGATCCGCGCACCGTCCACGCTCGCCCCATGGAGCGCTTGCTCGACGTGCTGCGCCACCAGCTTGAGCTCACGGGTCCAAAGGAGGGCTGTGGCGAAGGCGAGTGCGGCTCCTGCTCCGTTCTAATGGATGGTACCCTGGTCAACAGTTGCCTGGTTCCCGTTCTGCAGGCGCTGGGCGCAAAGATCGTTACCGTCGAGGGCATCGAGCGCGACGACAGGTTGCAGTCGTTGCAGCGGGCACTGCTCGCCGGCGGAGGCGCACAATGCGGCATCTGCACGCCGGGCATCGTTATGGCCGCGTGCCATCTATTGAACAAGCATCCGCAGCCTTCGCTGGGCGACATTAAAGAAGGTCTGTCCGGAAATCTCTGCCGCTGCACTGGGTATTCGCAGATTTGTGAATCGGTTGCCAAAGCCGCATATCCTGAGGGCGCGCGATGAGGGCCGATCCCGCCGATTACGAAATGATCGCTCCCGGAAATCTGCCAGACGTGTTGTCGCTTCTCGCGGCTGAGCCTACTCAGTGGCTACCGATCGCCGGCGGCACTGACGTGATGGTCGTATATGCAGCCGGCAAACTTGCCCCTCGCAAGTTGGTCAGCCTGTGGAATCTGCCGGAGTTGCGCCACATCGAAACATCCGGCACCGCGCTGACGATCGGCGCCTGCAGTACTTATACCGATCTGCGTGAACATCCTGTCGTTGCCCGCGAATTCCCGATTCTTGCCAGCGCGGCCGGTTGGACGGGCAGCATTGCCAACCAGAATCGCGGCACGCTTGGCGGCAACATCGTCAACGCCTCGCCCGCTGCTGATTCTCTGCCGGCATTGCTCGTCTATGAAGCCGAACTGATTCTCATTTCTGCACGAGGCGAACGCCGCGTCCCTTATGTCAACTTCCACACTGGCTACAAGCAGACTCTGCTCGCCCCGGACGAACTGATTCGTGCCATTCGCTTGCCTCGGGCCTACAGCCAACACCTCGCATACTCCCGCAAGGTCGGTGCTCGTAACGCTCAAGCCATTTCAAAAGTGTTCGTGGCAGCGCTGGGAAAACTCGAAAACGGCGTGATCGTCGACGTCCGCATTGCAGCCGGTAGTGTCGCCCCGATTCCCATTCGCCTGCGAGAAACCGAGCGCGAACTGCATGGGAAACAGATCGACCCGCCCGTGATCGAGCTAGCGAGAAAGATCGCCATGAGCGAAGTGCGCCCGATCGACGACATTCGCTCCACCGCCGCTTACCGTAAAGCAGTCCTGGGTAATCTGGCTGCTGAGTTTCTGCATGCACTCAGTGCGCACGAAAAAGAAAGAGCCGCATTCGCTCACTGGAACCAACTCGCGGTACCGGAAGCGGAGAAAGAGATTCTGCCGTGCTGTGGTTCTATAGCTTGGGCGCGCGAGCTGGCAGCACGCCGTCCGTTCTACAACGGGTCGTCTCTTATCGCTGCCTCCGACGAGATTTGGAATAGTCTCGATTTCAGGCATTGGCTGGAAGCTTTCTCGAAGCATCCCCGCATCGGCGAACGCAAAGCTCCGGCATCCGCGTCGCAGCAGTCTGCTTCTTGGTCGGCGCAGGAGCAGGGCGGTGTTTCCGCGGATGATGCTGTCCGCTCCCAACTCGCCGCCGCCAATCGCGAGTACGAAGCTCGATTTGGCCGCGTCTTCATCGTCTGCGCCACCGGCAAGTCGTCTGCAGAGATACTCGACATCCTTCGCCGCCGCCTCCAAAACGACGAAGCCACCGAACTCCGCGAAGCTGGCGAAGAGCAGCGTAGGATAATCAACATCCGTTTACGAAAATGGCTGGCGCAATGAAACGCATCTCTACCCATATACTCGACACGAATCGTGGCAAGCCCGCCGCCGACGTACCCGTGCAGTTGGAAAAGCAGGACTCCTCAACCCGCTGGATTTCGTTGCATTCCTCCCGCACCGATACCGACGGCCGTTGTCCGCAACTGCTTCCTGGCGAAGCGTTGCCCGCCGGAATCTACCGCCTCGTATTCGACACTGCTGCGTATTTTGCGAGCCAACACGCCGAGGGACTCTATCCTGTCGTCGAAATCACGTTCCACGTCCGCGAGGGCGATTCGCACTTCCACATTCCGCTTCTGTTGAGCGCCAACGGATACACCACCTATCGTGGGAGCTAGCGTGGACTTCTCAATGCGGGAGTGGCTCAACCTCGCCCTGCGCTGGTTCCACGTCTTCGCAGGCATCATGTGGGTCGGGCAGACATATTACTTCACCTGGCTCGACGGCCAGTTCACGCGCCTGGAAAAGCAAGCCTCTGTCGATGGAACCGCCCCTTCAGTCTGGATGGTCCACAGCGGGGGCTTCTACACGGTCGAAAAAAGAAAATCGCTTAGCGTAAACACATCACAAGTCCGCTGGTTCCGTTGGGAAGCGTTGATGACTTGGCTTGCCGGCATGTGCCTGCTCGTGCTCGTTTACTATCTCGGTGCCGGCCTCGTCGATCCCGACGTCCTGAATATCTCGAAAACCGCGGCGATTACGCTTGGAGTTGGCCTTATATTCGCAGGCTGGCTCATCTACGACATCGCGCTACGCTCGCCGCTGGGACAATCGCCGGTCGCATTCCTTGTTTTTGCGTTTCTGATGATCGCAGTGATTTCTTGGAGCTTGCTCCATGTCTTTAGCGCCCGAGCTGCCTACATCCACATGGGTGCAATCTTCGGCACGATTATGACCGCCAACGTTTGGGAGAGAATCCTGCCAGCCCAACGTAAGATGCTTGCCGCCTCGATAGCAGGCGTACCCTTGGATGCGTCTTTCGGTGCACAGGCCAAACTGCGTTCCAAACACAATACCTTCATGGCTGTTCCCCTCGTCTTTATAATGCTCAGCAATCATTATCCGGTCGCGACCTATGGCAACCATTACGCTTGGCCGGTGTTGCTCGCGCTGATCGTAGCGGGTGGGATCGCTGCTAAAGTGATCCGCGAAGCATAGCCAGAAGCCGACCCCTTCGCAAGTGAACCGTCACGCTCAACATCTCGCCGAAGAAGTTCTCGTGCGCTGCAGCACCCTGGCGACTTTCTCCGAAGATTCCGGAAGCCTCCGCCGTACATTCCTGTCGCCGAGCATGCGGGATGTGCACCGCAAGATCGCATCCTGGCTGCAGCCACTCGGAGTTCAGGCCCGAATCGACGCCGCCGGAAATCTGCGCGCCCTCTATCCCGCCGCCGAGACATCTGCACCTCGCCTGCTGATCGGCTCCCACCTCGACACTGTTCCCAACGCCGGTGCCTACGACGGAATGTTGGGCGTTGTGTTGCCCATCGCCCTGATCGAAGCGCTCGACCAGCGCGCGCTTCCCTATGCCATCGAAGTCGTCGGCTTTTCCGAGGAGGAAGGCGTACGCTTCGGTCGTCCGTTCATCGGGAGCAATGCGCTGGTCGGAGCTCTTGACGAATACCTTCTCGCGGCAACCGACGCGCAGGGGACTTCTGTTCGTGAAGCGATTGAACAATTCGGGCTAAACCCTACAGAAATACCTGACGCTGCTCTCGACGAAAATGCGGTTGCCTTCCTCGAATTCCACATCGAGCAAGGCCCTGTCCTCGAAAAGCTCGGGCTGCCCCTCGCCGCTGTCGACGCCATCGTCGGCCAAAGCCGCTTCGAAGTCTCGTTTCAGGGCCGAGCCAATCACGCCGGAACCACTCCCATGTATCTTCGCTTCGACGCCGTCGCCGCGGCCGCCGAATGGATCTCGCTCGTCGAGAACACCGCCAAAACCACCGCCGGCCTCGTCGCGACTGTCGGTAGCATCCAGGCAAAGCCAGGTGCGGTCAACGTAATCGCCGGAGAAGCACTCGTGACCCTCGACCTCCGCCATCGCACAGACGAAGTTCGCACCCGCGCACTCGCCGTGCTGGTTCAAAGCGCGCAGCAGATCGCCCGCCGCCGCGGGCTCTCCGTGCGGTGTACCGAGCAAATGAATCAGGCGGCCGTCGCGCTCGACTCTGCCCTGACCGTGCAGATTGAACAGGCCATTCAAAAGACGGGGTCGAAGCCGCACCGCATGGTCAGCGGAGCCGGGCACGATGCCATGATTCTTGCCAGCAAGGTTCCATCCGCTATGATCTTTTTGCGCACGCCGGACGGAATCAGCCACGATCCCGCAGAGACAGTGGCCGTCGACGACATTGCGAAAGGGATCGAATGTGGCCTGCACCTGCTGGAACAGTTGGCTGCAGATCCGGCATTTCAGAAAAGGACATCCCGTGAATAAATCGGGCAGCAACGGTCTCGAAAAAAATCATCTCGGCCAGACGCGCAGTTCGCAACACCGCAATCATCTGCTGCTCACACCGGACACATTCGTCCGTACGCCGCTACCCGGCATGAAAGCCTGCACTGCGGTCGTGCATGCAAGCCCGGCTCTGGGTGCGGCTTTCACGCAATACACCGCCGAGTTCGAAGTCAACGGTGAACTCGGCCCTACGTCGGGCCAACGCCTCCTTTATGTGCTTGACGGAGAAGTTCTCATAGAATCGCCGGGCACATCCGGAGCGTCGTCGGCTCGCGGTTATGCCTATTTCCCCCAAGATGCCCCTCATCGTGTCACCGCGACGAAGGCCAGCCGCGTCGCGGTGATTGAGAAAAAGTATCAGGCTTTGGATTCAGCCGTGTCGCCTAAGCCGATCCTTTCGAGCGAGGATGTGATCTCTGCATACGCACTCAACGACGATCCTGATCTCCGCGTCAAATGTCTTCTGCCCGATGAGTTCAGCTACGATTTCGCCGTCAACACGATGCTTTACCAGCCTGGTGCCGCTCTCAGTCAGGTCGAGATGCACATCATGGAACACGGCCTGCTCATGCTCGAAGGCGGAGGCATCTACCGCCTCGGTGATGCGTGGTATCCCGTCTCGGCTGGCGATTTCATCTGGATGGGCCCCTGGTGCCCGCAGTGGTTCGGTGCCATCGGCAAAGTGCCTGCGAAATATCTCATTTACAAGGACTGGAACCGGCACCCGATGGAGCCTGCGCGATGAAACTAGCGATCGATCAGCGGCGGCTGTCGTCCGCGATCGAGCAACTCGCCGCATTCTCGGACGCTGAGCCTCCCGCGGTCACACGCGTCGTTTTCGGACCCGCCGACATGAAAGCCCGGACATGGATTAAGTCTCGCTGTGAATCGGCTGGATTGAAAATCCGTGACGATGCGATCGGCAACACATTTGCGCGTTGGGAAGGGTTTGATCGGGCTGCACCCGCGGTTGGTACCGGGTCACACATTGACGCCATCCCGAACGCCGGGCGGTACGATGGGGTCGTCGGCGTCCTGGGAGGACTGGAAGCGATTTGTGCGCTGCAAGCCTCAGGATTTTCTCCGAAACACTCCATCGAACTGCTGATCTTCACCTCCGAAGAACCCACGCGCTTCGGCATCGGCTGTCTCGGCAGCCGGCTATTGTCCGGTACGCTCTCTGCGGAAGCCGCTTGCAAACTGGTCGACAATGAAGGCAAGTCTCTCGACGAGGTACGCCACGCCGCGGGAATCACAGGAGACTTGCAACGGGTCAAACTTCCGCACAACTATTACAAAGCCTTTGTCGAACTTCACATCGAGCAGGGACCGATTCTCGAGCGAGAACACAAGCCGCTTGGCATTGTCGAACGCATCGCCGCTCCCTCCAGCCTGCGCGTCACGATCCAAGGATCAGGTGGGCACGCCGGTGGCGTTCTCATGCCCGACCGTCACGATGCTCTGTGCGCCGCCGCCGAATTGATCCTGGCCGTCGAAAACGCCGCTCGCGCAAGCGGCGCCATCGATACCGTCGCCACCGTCGGGATCTGCGATGTATTCCCCGGCGCCGTCAACAGTATTCCGGCGCGCGTACGACTCAGCGTCGACCTCCGCGACACGGACGTACAACGCCGCGATCGAGTGGTACAAGCACTGGAAGAAACAAGCCGCGCAGCGTCGTCAAGGCGAGGTGTGAAGATTCACTCTGAATTGCTCAACGCCGATTCGCCCGCCGAGTCGGGACCCGAAATTGTGAGCACGCTTGCACGAGCTTGCGAAAAACACGGTTTCGATTTTCTGCGCATGACCAGCCGCGCCTATCACGACTCGCTCTTCATGTCGCGCATCGCTCCCGTAGCCATGCTCTTCATCCCCTGCCAAAACGGATATAGCCACCGTCCTGACGAATACGCCTCACCCGAAGACATCGCCCGCGGCGCGCTCGTGCTGGCCGAATCACTCGCAGATTTGGCCTCATAAACGAGGGATTCATCCAGAAGGCGAACCTTGACTCACGATGTGTTCAGTGCTTGGCGGCCCCCCGAATTCGCGCGTATCCCGGCTTTATCGATTGGTAAATCAAATCGCAGCGCTGCCCATACGCCAGGAACGCGCTCTTCATCGCATTGATCGTAATCTTTTCGAAATCGTCGATGCCCAATCCAAACGTTTCCTCCGCCGCTTCAAATTCCCGCGTCATTGTCGTATCGCTCATCAGCCGGTTGTCGGTGTTGAGTGTGACGCGAAACTTCTCCTGATACAAAATCCGGAACGGATGCAGCTCCAGGCTGGGTGTCGCTCCCGTGTGCACGTTGCTGAGCAGGCAAATCTCCAGCGGAATCCGTTTGTCGAGAACATATTGCGCCAGATCGCCCAGCTTCACCGCGCGTCCATTCGCCACCGCGATATCGTCGATGATCCGCGTTCCGTGTCCGATACGGTGCGCGCCACAATATTGAATCGCCTGCCAGATCGACTCCTTCCCGAATCCTTCACCCGCGTGAATCGTTATGTTGAAGTTTTCCCGCTGAATATAGTGAAAGGCCTCCACATGCTTCTTCGGCGGATACCCTCCCTCTTCACCGGCCAGATCGAACCCGACGACTCCTCGCTCACGGAAATCGACCGCCAGTTCCGCCATCTCGAGCGACACGTTCATGTTCCGCATGGCGCAGATAATCAGACCGGAGCGAACGCCGAAATCTTTCTGCCCGCGCGCCAGGCCTTTGAGCACCGACGAAACCACCTGCTGATGCGTCAACCCGCGGCTTGTGTGAAAAATAGGCGCAAAGCGCGTTTCGAAATACACCACGCCATCCTTCGCCAGATCCTCTGCCTGCTCATAGGCCGCGCGCTCGAGTGCTTCTTCTGTCTGCATCACCGCAATCGTGTGCTTGAACCCCTGCAGATATCGCGCCAGGCTGCCTTGGGTCGCCCCTTGGAAAAACCACTCGCCCAGAGCCGTGGGATCGCTTGTGGGCAGATCCCGATACCCGGTCGCTTGCGCCAGCTCAATCACCGTGCCTGGCCTTAGCACGCCATCAAGGTGTTCATGCAATAAAACTTTGGGCAGCTTTTTGAGAACTGATTTTTCGATTGTCATCGCTCGCTTCTTTCTGGTCGGAGCAGAGAGTAAGGCATTGTATCTTTCGCCCGAGGTGCAGCATGGCCAGCGAGTGTGAAGGCTGGTGTACCTACCGTTCAATTTTTTCACGGTTGCTCATCCACGGCGGGTATTCGTGGATTCAGCTGAAAGCGTCGGCTTTGGCACCTCTGCGAACAATCGTGACCCGGGCACACTATATTCAGAGACAAACGGTTCCATTGTGGTTGCAGAACTCGCCGTTAGACCGTCGAATCCGTCCAACTGATCACGGTGAATGATACGGCAGTGTCTTTATCGCGAATGTGAATGTCCCTTGGGCCGCGTTAGGCCAAGGCCCGTCTGGTGGCAGTGCTCACGGTGCCCGCCAGAACGGCAAGCCCCTACTTTTCGGCGAATGTTTCCGAACTACGAGTTCGGTATCTCTAGAGCTTCCGACCCAGACCAAACAGGCTGAAGAAGGGACCAACGGCTTTCTTTCCAGTACCCGCGACCGGTAAACCTTCCACGAAATGCAGTCGAGACGTAATTGACAAATATGACCATGGTATAATGACCATGGTCTAAGGAGTCAAAAATGAAGACGATGGCAGCGGGTTCTTTTAAGATACATTGCCTTGCAGTCATGGATGAAGTTCACGCTAAGCGGGAGACCGTGGTGATCACGAAACACGGTAAGCCGGTGGCAAAGCTGGTTCCTGCCGACAAGAATACAGACGATATCTACAATTTCCTGGCTGGCAAGGGTGCCATTGCAGGCGATATCTTTTCCCCGGCAATTTCGGACAAGGACTGGGGTGAGCTCCAGTGATTCTTTTGGACACGCACGTTGTGGTCTGGTTGGCTTTTGACCCGTCTCAGCTTTCCAAGAACGCGAGAGCTGCTATCAACGATGCGCGACAGAAAGGGGAGGGATTAGCCATTTCCGACATCACTTTGCTGGAGTTGGCGACTCTCTCGAACAAGGGACGCATCCGCCTCAACATCAGCCTCGAATCATTCTTGGCCGAAGTCGAGGCTCGATTCATAGTTTTACCGATTACCGGCCGCGCATGTGTTCGTGTCCTGGCGCTTCCCAAGGCGTATCCCAAAGACCCGGCGGACCGGATTATTGGAGCCACCGCTTTGGTTGAAGGGCTACCTCTGCTGACCGCAGATCAAAACATCCGACGCTCGCGGGCGCTCCACACGATTTGGTGAGATGGCCTTGAGCGTTGGCGGCGACACCCGGCGCACCGACGGTTGCAGTCGGTAACGTTGGTCGCGCAGGGCAACGTCGCACCTCCAGATGCCAGAGAAACATTGTTCCCTGTTGCGACAACTCGACATGATGCACGGGGCAATCTCTTCCGCACTCAGGCCCTCTTTGATGCGCAATCGACTCAGTACCAGCCCGCCAACAATGGCATCGCGAGGACTAGCGACGTTCAAGGGGGCTTACTCGCTGGCCGCAAGATTTCCATGCTGTTCCACGTTCTCAACAGCGCCATCGGTGCTCAGCCGATCAGTCATGGCCAAATAATTTTCACCGCGCTCCGCGAAACTCAGCTTAACTGAAGAGCGTTTCTGAGTTCCTGCTATTTTTGACGGGGTCTTTCCCTGGAAGCCAAATCGTCCTTCCTTTGTTTCCCTTCTCCCGTCACAAGCATGTTCCGCTGTGGTTGCCTGCTTCTCTCCTTCAGCCTTGGCCGGGTGCACGCCCGTGTCCGGGCTCGGACGGTTGCTTCGGGACTGCGCCGGCATCGCGCCAAACCGAGAGTCAAAAGCGGTTTGGCACGTTCCGCGCTGCCACTCGCACCCTGACACCCTTCGCGGCTTCCGCGTCTGCCCCTGCCGTCCCCGCCTGTTTTTGTCGCCGTGGCGAGGGTGAACAACAAAAACAGCCGGAGACGGCAGAGCAGAGGACAACCATCATGAAGCAGGAAGAAATCAACCGGAGAACAAAAGAGGCGGTCGACTATCTCGTGGAATCCTTGGACTCGGGACGAAGTGAAGTGCTTGTCCGGTACCTTGCCGCCATGGGACGCTTTCATGACTATAGTTTCGGAAACATTATGCTCATTGCCAGACAGAGACCGGGTGCAACCAAAGTCGCCGGGTTCCGAACCTGGAACTCGCTCGGCCGCTTCGTCAACAAAGGCGAGCGTGGCATCCTCATTTTGGCGCCCATGGTCCGACACAAACGCGAGGAGCGTGAACCGCTAGCAGAAGAAACGATCGCATCGGACCGCGAGTTGTTGGGATTCCGTGCCGCTTACGTATTCGATATCAGCCAGACCACCGGGAACGACTTGCCGCATTTGACCGAAGTCCAGGGCGACGTGATCGGCCTTCGCGAACGCCTGACGGCATGGTTGGCAGGACAGTCCATCGCAGTTACCCATTCGGTCGACATCGCGCCCGCTCGAGGTATCTCGTCAGGCGCCAAAATTACTTTGCTTCCGGGCTTATCCGCGGCCGAGGAATTTGCGACCCTGGTGCATGAGGCCGCTCATGAACTGCTGCATCGTGGCGACCGGCGTCACGAGACG
>Ga0070716_100000507_pt1 | contig 16226 bp, 15 predicted proteins | sample LARL112metaG_FD_71395 | JGI IMG/M metagenome (GOLD analysis project Ga0070716, IMG submission 71395) | Corn, switchgrass and miscanthus rhizosphere microbial communities from Kellogg Biological Station, Michigan, USA - LAR L11-2 metaG | ecosystem: Host-associated > Plants > Roots > Rhizosphere... | reverse complement strand
TCTCCATATCTCACTATCCTCGTCACTAATAACATTATCATCAGACCAGGACTTAACCTGAAGATTTATCTAGTGAGTACGAGTCAGAATTAGATGTTAACATTAGAGTATGTCTTATGTCTGCATTAGAAATAAATGTTGAAGCTCTAAGAGGAGTATACCCTAAAGTAAGTTTTGGATGTTTTATCGAAAAGCCAGTCTCAAGAGTATTCAATTAAAAGATTATCAGCAGAGTTAGATTAGTAGTAATGATACCAATAACTCTCCCAAACTCGTGTGCTATTGTTGCTCAAAGACATAAGTAACATAGTTTAGTTCATTTACATTTAGTCCTTGTGAACCAGGTTTAGCCTCTAAAATAATTAGCTAGGGCTTGAGAAACCAGATAAAGAGATTATTAATTATGCTTCTGTAGAATAGTAACATGGTCACTTTATACTAAGCCCACGCGATCCTGAGTCATTTCAAAAAGTCTGATAGACTAGTTTGATTGGTGTTACTGGATGCGTTTTCTCCGGTATTGGTAGTCTACACATCATTCTATATCACTTCCGACAAATCCAACATTTTCCGGAATGTATTAGCAGTTGCGGGACCAGCCACGACTATTATCAGTATGAAATTCATAAATCGATTTACCATAATCTTGCTAGCAGCCTCGCGTTTTATCCTTTAGGCGAGATATTTGACAACCTCAGGCGTGTCTTGGTGTTCGCCTTTGTATTCCACATCATCTCTTAGCAGTTATGCTGCTGTTCTAATCATTCTACTACCTGCTCTCTCTGCTCTGATTTGGCAGTCTGATACCGTGATGTCAACAATGATGTAGTTTTTGTTATTGCTGTTTTTGGTGTTTCTGATGAAACTACTATAATAATTTTGTTTTTATCATCCTTATTATTCCTGGTCTTCTTCTCCCTCCCCCCCTTCTTGCGGAATATGATCAAATTTCTCTTTGTGTCAAGCATTAGCCCACTAATTTTCAAGTTAGGCGCCGACTGTTCTGTCATCCTTTTTTCCTCTTGTCTCCCTAATCACCAATTCTAAATACTGTCTAACTTCGTTATCATCTAACATTGAAGATTCTACTGCTGTTTCTTTTTCCATAGCATACGCGTGTTTATGGATTAGTTTTACAACCTTTTCAATTCGTACAATCTCCGCGCCCCTTTGTGCATCACCCAAAGTACCTAGCAGAGCATACTCCTTTGCATACTTTCTGACTAATTGTCGCAATTCTGCATCTTGGGCCACTGACATCGCGACAGAGTATATTCCTATACTAAAGAGAAAAGAAGCAAGCACAAGAAAGGCACGTTGGATTGCTCCAAAGGGTGGATAAGAATTGTTGGTTATCCAGTTATTGGTCGTTGGAGAAATTAAAATGGTTGAAAATGCTGCTATAATCAAATAATTAATGATCTTACTGCGAGAAGCGGTAATTTGCCGTCCAAGAGTTTTTGCTACCAAAATATATGCAAAAGCTATTACAAAATCGGCTACAACCCATCCTGCGGTACCCATTATCCTAAAGAGAAGGAACCTGGGCTCCATGTATACCATTTGAGTTGCAGTAGTCAATAATTGAGGACCAAATATCCCAGTTAAAAAAAGTACAGGTGGTAAAATTATAATTGTCCAAAATTTTGCTCTTCCTATCTGATCCTTAAAATAACGAAGAAAATATGCAACAGCAACTGTTTCTGCAATAGCAATAGCAGTAACTTGAGGATAAAGAAACCCATAGAGATGAATCACAAGTTCTATATTAGATAAGTGTCTGCTTGCCATAGAATTACTCGAGTGGAAATTTGAATCTATGGAGGGTGGTCTTGAATAGACCAATTCCTTTGTATCAAATACAGTACTAATTGTCACGCTGATGCAAAGGAGTATCGATGATACAGCAAATGCCAATATCATGATATTGTGTCGTTTGTTGACACTCGACTTGAACCATGACAAGAATTTGTAAGTGCGAAAACCAAAGAACAAGATAGCTACTGAACTTATTAAGACGATTAGAATCAGCAGGTAACTGCTATATTGTGAAAATAATACCATTTCAACAATGATAGCTCCAAAGATAACCAAAAGTGCATAAAGAAAAATAGGTGTTGCCTTGTACAGCCTATTAAAAAATGAAGGATCCTCAAGGTCTTTGCGCAATGCAACCATATAATCTCTAAGTGTATACAGACCTGCAAAAAATACAGTGATACTCATTGTTATAAACAATATTACACCGGAGGAAGAATTAAGAGGCTTTCCCAAAGCGTCAAGAAAGGTGCCAACGATTACATCGGTAATTATTATGGCCCAAGCAATAAACGTCATCAAATAAGTTTTTTTGTTAATGATATTCGTGGTAACTATCGATGGCATTTTGTTGATTGTTGTGTAATATAGTCGACACTTCATTATATACACTTCTATATAAGTTTCAAAGTGCTGAACTGCTTATACTTTTAAAAACCAGCTTTTGACGACAAGAAATGTTTCATCACTAGCAATCTAATCCAACGATATCCTTATTTTTTGATGCTTATTCTTGTTGCTTTGGTCAAATAATATCTTGCCAAGATTCTGTCGCCTTCTCGTCGGATTCTTGTCATCGTCAGGCCTTAATAGGTTGTCGGATATTTTTCTAAATGGCGGTGCTGTCATGACTACTCTTACTGCCGGTGTGGTTTTTCAGATAATTGATCCTGTGTGAAATAACCTTCTTACGCGTCTGTAGGCCCTCGGGTTAATTTTGGGTGTGTTATGACCAATACGTTATCAGATTCAATTTCCATTTCTTATCCTGGATCTGGAGGAAAAGCTAAATACCAACAACCTAGCCTTTCTACATGCGGGGACTGACAGAATCCCACCGAACCGAGGACCAACGACTTCCTGATAGTTCCAAGGTTAATGACTTTATTGCTATCGGCTAGGCACACAAAATCATGTCAAATTTGATTCACAACCCTTTCGACCCATACCAATCTTGTTTTATTTGGACATGTCTGATATTATATGTCGACAATTAATGATGTACAATACTGAAGTAATAGATCCGGTTATCATATTCAGATACGAGAGGATTTATACTAGAAGATGTATACTTATGAGGAGTCTTATTGTTATGCGCAGATAATATTGGACCGTAGTTAACAAACTCACCTAATTGTTACCATAGGTGGTCGTCGGGGTGTCAACAATTCGCTGAACCATTTATAATATCATTGTTCGCCAGTATAGCATTTCTAATGTATTCTCTGATATTTGAGCTCAATTTATCAAATACAACTTCAGCTATAAATGTAGTAACATCTTTTTCAATACCTTCTTCTCAATCCAAGACTTAGCAATTTTCCACAAATTTCTCCTTAGTGTAAGGTTTAAAATGAATAACTTTAAATCATGTTAATAATGGAACCAACAATTTATTTGCAATATTGGCACTAGTGATTGCACAATTGTTCAACAGAGCACATTCGAGTTTTTATTCGGAGCATGGTTCCCATCCTTAGTGTTTAATGCAGTATGAATTTGAAGGTTTAACGATATGTTAATCTATCTTGCAATCAATATAGTATTGCTGCCATCCGGATTATGCAATCTGATAAAAAGATCAAGGAGAAATACAAAATAAAAATCACTCAAAAAACTAAAGATATGGAAATCGAGATACATCAGAAAATGCAATTATGGACTACTGAACAAGTAAATGAATATGCTCTTAAGTTAGCAATATCTCCTAGTGATAATAGTAATTGTAGCTTGGAAAATTCTTTTCTCGCAAGGACAAATCCCGATTCTAGATTTGTTCATCTTATTGCTGAATCTGACTATCTTGAAGATCTAAAATATGGTTGGGACTTTGCACTAAGACATTTCATTGAAGAATACAAGTCACTAAAACAACAACAAAATATCCAAACGAATAGGCCACGAATAACCTCAATCAATCCGACGTCATCGCAGGAAACAGTAGCAAAAGATCAGACTAGTAGCGATAGTATGAATATGGATATCCAAAGATATGATGGAGATGATTACTCTTATCCTATTAAACTAATACCACATATAAAATGCCATTACTGTGATCTACATTTTCATAATGAAAAAGAGCAAAAGGAGCATGAACTAGAGCTACATGTTTAATTAATTCACAATACATACATTGGTCTGCTGCAACTTCTCTGGTCCATAATTAGATTATTTTTTTATAAATTAAGGGATGATGGATTAGGATGAATCATCCGCTGCTAATAGCGGATCTAGATCTTGGATGATGATAATCTTGTGACCTGTCATTGCGACTTGGGTAAATCTGATGAAACACTATTGTACTACAGCATGGATTAGGGTTTAGTCGCTTTAATAGACAAAGAAGGAGTCACCGGACTTCAACCAGAATGGGAAATGATTGATTGCTGAGTACATAGACATATCTTAGTAGTGAGTTTTATTATGGAATACTGTTCATCTTTTACTCCACCTTAAAAGTTATAATACACTTCAGAGATTCTAGCTATTCGTAAGTGTCTAAAGACTTTCCCGACTGGGAAACATTATACAAAATTCAAAAGGTAGAGACTATGCCATGGTATAATGAGATCCTTGATTCTGATTTAGAAGATGAATTAGCTCGCAGAAAAATTACTAATGGCAAATTTCTTGACCTTGGTACAGGTCCTGCGACACAAGCCATATGGCTTGCTAAAAGAGGTTTTAATGTTATAGGTTCTGACTTGTCTGAAACTGCAATTAAAAGAGCAAATAGCGTTTATGCCAATGAGAAAAACATTGATTTCGTAGTAGATGATATTCTAAATTCCAAACTCAAAGCCAATGAGTTTGACTATATCTTTGATCGAGGCTGTTTTCATGTTCTTTTGCCAGTAGATAGACAAAGATACATCACGAAAATAAAACAAATATTGAGAAATAATGGGATATTGTTCTTGAAATGCTTTAGTGACAAAGAACGTAGGCAGGAAGGCCCATACAAATTTTCACAAGATGAAATAATGGATTTATTTAATAAGCACTTTGAAATGGTAAATATAAAAGAAACAGTTTATCAAGGAACTTTAGATCCGTACCCAAAGGCATTATTTGTTGTGATGAAGTTCAAAAAATAGCAATAAAGAAAAAATAGAAGTACAAGGCGAATGCTCACAGTTAAAGAGTTTTATTCTAAGAATGATGTTATGTGGCGCAGATGTATTAACTGCTCTGAACATACCTCAATGCATATTCTATCTATATATGGATAAAATTCACCAGATGACTTTTCTATTTCCTTTAACTTGTAAAGTAAAAAAACATAATTATCAGGACCACTAGTACATCATATTAGATGTATTCTGTTTCTTTGAATTAGAAAGTAGGAACTATGGACCTAACTCCTACTAGAATCTGTCTTTGACCACTAAAATAAGACTTTTGGCATGTGAAGTACGCTAGCTGGTACGAGTGCAATATAAGCACATTAAATGGTACTCAAATCGATATCTATAGATGGTAGGAATTAGTGGATGTAAACAAACAAATTGAATGTAATTGTAACACTATAAACCAAAGATCAATCCATTTGAATCGATACCTTAAATCATGGCATTATACGAATTTGTCTGCTATCTACAACATGTGTCTTTGTTATTACAATTGCAATTATATGGTTCTTGTAAACAAATCGGACAGATTATCGTACTACACCCAATACATGTATTATCTGCTTTATTGCAACCCCAATGCCTACAATCACTCATAGAACGCATATCTAGTACGATGAATACTATATTTATGACATTTGGTTGGATAGTCCTACATCAGGATTGTGTAACGGCGGTATAAGTCGAGGGTGCGCATGCCTAGACGATCAATTCAACTATTAAGTGGATTAAAACTATTGGGAAACACCAGTGGATAATTATAGGAAATTGCAATGCGCGAATACTAATCATTATCTAATTAATATTAGAAAAATAAAGATAAATGAGATATTTTTTAAGAAAGTTTGTTAACAGACTATATTAATGATAGAATCAATCAAAATAGGTTACATTCTTTATTTTCAATATTTAAAAATGAAATACAATATAACATAAATACAATTACAAAGATATTCTAAGCGTGATAAAATATTATATAGATATAAATAATATGTAGATTACTCACAATAAGGAATTATTCTGTTTGACACTAGATGATCCTTTACATGTAAAAAACATTCTTTGTAACAAAACAACAATAACAACAACATCATCAAAACATTATCGTGAATCTGCATTAATGACGGCAGTCCATATCTTGATTAGTCTGACTAAAGGTAAAAGTCGTGAAGAGATCGCTAGAGATTTTGATGATAATTTGGAATTGGTACGTGTTTGGATAGATTATATGATTGCAATAAATTGGGTGTATAAAAACACAGCCAACGGCACTTGGGTGGCTTCAGATAATGGAAAAATGTGGATAGAAAAATATTATACGATGTGAAGTTAGCTGTTACCTAAGTAGTAAATATAGTAGTCTGTACAAATACATGGAATCATGTTAGCCTTATTGTTTTATATATCATCATTATAACCTATTTTTAACACTTAATGCCAAGCGGAGGTATATTTGTAATTAATTATGATTCTAAAATTAACTGATATTACGCATAAACGCTCTTTATCATAGCCATTATTCATAGTATATGATAAATGCTACTGGTGTGCAACGTACTTTGATAAGACAAGGATACCCATTGACAATATCTGTCCATACTGCAAGACTTATGATATTGAATTAATAAGCCTCCAATTATGCTAAATGATTCACTTACTGTTGATTATAATGAAAAGCATGAAGTAGATGCAGAATTTGATTCTAGGTTGGTAATACCAGTAAAGATTGACACTCTAATGTATATAGAGATTGAGCAGAGAAGATTTTACAACATGTGTCAATTATAGGAGCGCCCTCCGGTGTCACATTATATTGGCAAGATTACTCAATAGTGTGATAAAGCAATCCGTCCAGAAAAACTGGATTAATTAATGGCCAAGACTATGTATAAATTATAGTATAAATGACATTAGTAGTAACAATAATAGTTACTGCTAATTTATACTAAAACATTTCACGAGCTGTTGTATTATAGCAAAACCTGGTGAAAGTCAGTAATTGTGTCTGTACCTGCACCGCAACTAAACTGTTCACTTCCTGCACCTTCGGCAAGTATGTCCTATCCATCGCCTCCAGATAACTTTTTGGTCGTTGTCGGAATCTTCTTGAATCACGTTATTTCCTGCGTTGCCATGAAGCTGATCATTTCGTGAGCTTCTGTTATACTGTTATTTCCATTACCACCGTTTACATTATCGTTTCCGTTGCATCAATTATCCTGTCATTTCCGCCCCGACCCTTAATAATATCTGAATATGATGCTTCTAGCCGAGCATCATTTCTACTTGTACCTGTAATCACTTTATTATTACCTCTGCTACTAACACACATACTATTAAGTGAGGGATATGGTGATTGAGCTGTCATTTGCCATGTAAATGGGGGCCGAAGGTCCTTAAAGTACTAAATTATCTATTGCTCTAAACCGCGCAGTAAGCTGTACTACAGCTAAATTACCGTAAGTTATAGGACTAGAACAGTTGAATATGGAAGTTATCTTGATTACATTGTAATTTAATAAGTGCACCAATTTATAACCTCACGTAGATAGAAAACTAGGTTTATGTTGTTGGTCACTGCCGTAATCATGCCCACCATACCAAAAAGGAAATAGGAAAGTTAGGATAATAATGAATCTGGTGGCCAAATTATGTCCATAACTGCTCCCATTGAAGCACTAATAGTGATAACGCTGCCCTACTTTATAGCAGTCGCCGCAACGATCATTTATACGGATAAAGAAACCAGAAAAAGCAAAAGCAATTACGATGTCAATAACAGCAAAGGCATAATCAGCTATAACAATAATGACTAAATATTGCTGCGTAGATCTGGAAAGGTTGTCAAACATCAATTGTGACCTACAGACCGATATAACACCAGTATAAAAATAGATGCGGTCGGTTGACTCTTTAGATCAAGCTTGCTTCTACGAACGTCATGAATACGAGATTTGCTAAATAATATTCAAAGATGAGCTTAATAAAATAATAGTATATGATGTTTGGTGTGATTCGCTTGGCCAGATATCGAAAAAAAAGAATGATTAGTAGGGAGTTCCATTTAGACGGACTGATATATACCAACCGGTACTATTCTAGAATGAATATAGTGTTTAACATGTCAGAGAGCTATAAAGAGCAGGGAAGAGTACAATTGATATTATGTCCATATTGGAACATATATAGTCTGTCAAGACAAACTTATTTTGTTAATTCAAACGAATCAATCATTTTTTGTACGGTTGGAAGGTAATGCAAATAATTTGATGTATTGGCATGATAGCTAATGATGTACGCTCTGTCATCTTTTATCATTAGAACTTCCATTGCTTTACCCATGGTGGCATCTTCCTGTCCTTCTCTATATGTATATACGATTTTCTGTGCAAGACTATTCCCTGCCAGAGTAATTTCATGTGATTCTGGTTTAATAAATTTAAAATCTGATAATTTAGTAGATAGAGTGGTTAAACGTGAAAGAACAAAACCATGTAGCGAAATTGAATCAGAAGTTGGTTTATCAAAAAGTCTGAAAAAATCTTTAATATTATTGTGGTGCATGTTATGAAGTGATATTATAAAACTTGGGTATTTAGCAAAATGATCTTTCATCGGTGGGATGAATTTAACAACTTGTCTCTCTGAAGAATCTTGATCTTCATCTTCTTCCATCTTTTCCCAATTAAATGGATATTGTATAATAATTCCAAAAGCAGAATTCTTGTATGTCGCGAAATTTTCAGAATTATTTTCACCTGTCCTATCTCCTGGGGATGTATCTGTATTGTCTGCTCTTTTCTTTGTCTGTGCAAGAGCCTGTTGTTGTAGAATACTGTACTGAATAATATGACTTGAAATAGACAATACCAGTAAAGAAAGTAGAACTAAACTAATTTTTGGGGATAAAAAGTTAGAATGCAAGGCGACTTTTTCTTTACTACGTGTAGAAATAATAATGTATCTTCTAGAGATCGTTAATATAATATATTGCTGAACAAAGTTAACTCGACTATATAGCGATAGATAGCTAAAATAATTGATAGGAATGGATGACTTTCTTGTTTACATTGTAGATTGTTGAATGGCAAATCCCGAAATAAGTTAAGGTGATGAAATATTTATTACTGTTGTGGAGTTTTATGGATAATTTAAAAATTTATAAACTTGCATAATTTAAATGTGTAAATCATGAATAAAGCTAATATAACAAAAAAGAGATTTATAAATCGTCTATAACAAGTTGAACATATTTGTAAATGTACACCTATTTAATGACGAAATGGAACCAGTATAAAGTAAATTTACTATATAATTTTAGTAATGACCAATATATCTGAAATATTATGTATAGGCAATGAATTGCTTTCAGGGACAGTTGTAAACACCAATGCTCAATGGATTTCAAAAAGAATTACAAATATCGGAGGATTGATAAAAAGAGTGACCGTCGTTAGAGACGATATTAATGAAATAGCTTCCATAGTAAAGGAAATATTAGCGAGAAAACCCAATTGGTTAATCATTTCTGGAGGGCTCGGCCCCACGTACGATGATAAAACACTAGAAGGTGTTGCCATGGCCCTTGGTACTGATCTCGTATTAGATGATGATGCAATAGAAATGCTAAAGCGAAGTTATACACGATATTCATCTAGTCTCAAATTAAATGAGGTCAGACTAAAAATGGCAAGAATTCCCAGGGGATCAATTCCAATCCAAAATCCTGTTGGTAGTGCCCCATCAATATTAATAGATACTAGTAAATTTGATAATAATATTAATTCCACAGATCAAGGTATACATACAAAGATCATCTGTCTTCCTGGAGTACCTAATGAATTAGAAGCAATTTTTCGAGATAACATTCTTCCACAAATGATAACGATGATCGGGGATTTTCATATTATTGAAACAAATCATGAAATTGCGGGTATTAGTGAGGCTATGATTGCACCCATTCTACTGAAATTGGTGCAATCATTTTCTGATGATTCAATTTATCTGAAAACTCATCCGCGTGGGTTTACTAAAGATAACATACCAAAGTTGAGAATTCAAATTGTCGCAAAAGGAAAGGATAAATCAGCTGTACAATTAACATATAATTACATTTATGACACCTTAATTAAGGAAATACATATATTGAATGGAGAGGTGTTACTAACATAATTGTTCGCTCAGTGAACTCTTTTTGGCTAAAAGCCATTATTGAGAATCGATGTACGAATGTCAAGGAAGGATTGTATTCTACTAGCCCCAATTGGCTAAAGCTATAGTTCAATCTAAATAGTGATTGTTGTAGGTAATACATCTATAGTTTTGATTCACAAATTGCAAATAGTGTAAATTTACATACTCGATTAATTGTACTGATATCAAGTGGATGACTGAACGGAGTAGTAATATCTAATATCAAATATGTCTTCATATTTTTCTTTTATATAATAAAAATTCCTCACATTGATTTATTCCTATATGTTTCATAACCGAATGAACAAAAGGAACTTTTGGACTAAATATTTGTAATCTTTCGTGTTCTTTAATCTTTAGATAGTCCAAATTTATGGCATATATAACCAAATGCTTCAATACAGACAGCTGATTAGCATTGGTATCCAAATAAAGTATTTGAAATTGTTCCCCATCATATTTGTTAACAACCACTACGCCAATAATAGTAGAATCTACATTTTCTGCTACAAGCACAATTTTGTTCGCGATGAGATGATGCAAGGTTGTAAAATCTAAAGGATACCACCTCCACATATCGACATAGCTTTCACCGGACAACTTGAAGATTTCAGATGATTTGAGATATTTGAATATACTATTACAATCTTCTAAATGTGCAGTTCTAATTTTAGTACCATTAGTACTTAGGGAATTATGAGTTTTATGTCCAATAAAATAATTCCATTTCGATACCTTAACAAAACCATTACTTTGCATCAGTAATTGTGACCGGACATTATTTGCTGACACTATTGCAGCCGACTCTTCAGTGCCCTGCTCTATACCATATTCTAACATTTTTTTGATTAATTCTGTTGCTACATGTCTGCGTCTATAATCTGATCTTATTCTGATACCTTCTAACCATAACATCTTTCTATTTGGACATAGGTGGACATGAGAGACTGCCACTATTGTAGAGGATTTTCTTCCAGTGTCAAGTTGTTTAATATATTCCTCAGATTTGTACTCCGCTATTATTAATTGCCCATTTGGATCAGAACACCAACTATCCCATACGTGGTGTATATAATCACCCCAATCAAATGTATTAACACAAAATTTTAAAACTTCATCTTTATCATTTTGTTGAGCTCGCCGTATTTTTAACAATATATCATAATCCTTTTACTGTGTATATAATATAATACAACCATATCCATAATAATTATAATAATAATAATAATAAATATAAAGTTAATTACGATATATGTTGATGAAATAACTGCAACCACCATGCAACTTAAGTTGGAAGTAAGGCATACGAACAGGCATTAGAATTCTATACTACTATGTGACAGTAACTCATAACCAATTCACATATCTTAGGCCCAGCACAGTGCCTAAATTCGTGTTACATTTATATTATTTGTTTTATTGTTCCAGTATATCCACAAATATAGTACACATAATAATTACAACAAGTATTTTAACTAGTTAAATTACCTCAATTAAAATTTTATTTCTAACGTGTAACAATACCAATTCGTACATAACCCACCTTTAATTCTAATAAATTAAATACTTATCAAGACATAAAACTTGTTAGTATTCCAAGTCTCACTGGTAGGTCTAACATAATAACTTTATTTGCTAGATAATATTTAATTTCTCCATATGGATGAAACAGACATTAAAATACTACATCAAATATTGTCTGATGGAAGATCGTCATATAGAAAAATCGCAGAACAGATTGGTGTGTCGCCACCAACCGTTCTTAATAGAATACAAAAATTAGAAACCAATCATGTCATAAAATCATATTCAGCAATATTAGATCACGAAAAATTGGGCTATGATCTAACCGCAATAATTGAGGTTACTGCGGTAAAGGGTAAAATAACTGAAGTGGAAAAACATATATCAAAATTTCCAAATGTTTGCGCAGTTTATGATATTACTGGATTAACAGATATGTTAATAGTAGCTAAGTTTAGAAACCGTAGGGAGCTGAGCGATTTTGTAAAGAGGGATCTGGCATTACCATTTGTTGAAAGAACTAATAGTCATATGGTATTAGTAACTGTGAAAGAGGATTTTCGATTTTTTTAGTCCATATAGAAGTCTTGGAAATAGAGATCACATTTTTAGTGATAAAATTGGTTTCCCAATCTTGTGAATAAGCTAGCATCAACTTGAAAAAATAAGTACTTATTTATCTACACTGGGTTAACAGATATAAGGCTTTTTCTTTGATGGCTATCTAAACGTTTAATTTTAAAAAAGATGAGCTTTATTTATTATGCTATTGTAGTATAACTATGTTTGAAAATATTGGTCTAACAATGTATATGGCTGCGGGATTCATTGTCACATACTTCTCATTGGAAATGGCCTGGCACATTACGGCTTGTAGAATTCATGACAAAACAATAAAGCCGTATATGTTTAAGCAAGTCAGAACAGTACTCGTAAAGAGATCTAACCTCCAATAATGTATACGAATGATATAACTAGAGTTTATCAATATTAAATAAATAGTAATTAGATATTAACAAAAATAGAAATCAAATCTCAATATGAGCATTTGAAGTAAAGCGGAGATATGTTGGGATGTGGTACTTTCATCACTTCAGACTAGATAGTAGCTCTTTAAACGGCAGCGTATTTCGTATATCAGATTTTTTGGCCCAGCCACGCCTTGCTTGACCTATACCAAATTTTAAAAAAGCAAAATGAATTGGATGATGTGCATCTGAATCAATTACAAGATTGATCCCTTTTTGTACTGCCATTCTCACATATTCATCTTTTAGATCAAGACGATCATAATGCGCATCAATCTCAAGTAATGTATTCGTATCCTTTGCTTTATCTAATAATTTCTCAATATTAACAGGATATCCTTCTCTTTTGTTAATGCGTCTACCAGTGGGATGAAATATAATATCAATACTAGGATTCTCCAGTGCTTGTAGCAGCCTATCTGTTTGCACTTCGATTGGAAGTAAAAAATTAGAATGAATTGCTGCCCCTACAATATCCAATTTATCCAATATATTATTTGGGATATCAAGGGATCCATCTTTCATTATATTTACTTCGGCTGCAGACAAAATTTTGAAATTCTTACCCACTGTCACTGTTGTTGTTATTTCTTTTCCATCATGAATATGTCGTGGTGGCTCCAGTTTACGTCGAAGTGCAGGTCGTTCTGTGTCATATTGTCCCTGTTTTATTCTATCGTTTAGCTCTGCAATTTTGTTTGCCTGATCTAGTAATTGTGTTTCATCAAGCCCGTTTGTTAATTTCAAACTTTTCGTATGATCTGTTATTGCTATATATTCGAGTCCAAAGTTCTCCTTGGCTACTAATGCCATATCTTCTATTGACATTGTACCATCTGTACTGTTACTATGAACTTGCAGATCACCTCTCAGATCATTATATTGAATTAAATGCGGAAGTCCTTTTCCACCATTTTTTGCCAGCTCAATTTCTCCAGTATTTTCTCTAATTTCTGGAGGAATCCATTCTAAATCTAACGCATGATAGACACCCTCTTCGGTTGAGCCTGCGATCTTATTCTGATTTTTGTCAAAAATTCCCCATTCGTTTAAATGAAGGCCTTTTGCGAGTGCTACCTTACGCATGGCTACATCATGTTCTTTGCTGCCAGTAAAATATTGTAAAGCTGAGCCAAAGCTTTCTTCAGGGATAACTAGAAGATCAGCATCAATTCCATTATTTAGCCGTACAAAACTTTTACTTGCCCCCTTGCCAAGGATTTCGCCTATTTCTGGTAGTGAAATGAAATAATCCATTATCTTTTTAGCTTCGTTCGAAGCTACTACAAAGTCAATATCGCCTATTGTTTCTTTCATTCTTCTAAAAGAGCCTGCGGCAACCACGCATTTTACTCCTTTAAAGTTTAGTAATTGTGTCTCGATTTGTTTTACTAGAGGAAAAACTTCACCTAAAAGATATCGATCTCTTCCTTTCCTGAATTGTTGAATTTTCTTTAGAATAATTTCTTCCTTTCGTTCAGAAAACCCTCGAATATTACGGAGCTTTCCTTTTGATGCAGCTTTTTCTAAATCTGATAAATCCTTAACACCTAAGTTGTCATAAATGATTTTAATTGTCTTAGGACCTATGCCTTCCAAACCATAAAATTCATCAACATTTATGGAGGTTTTGGATTTTAATTCTTCCAAGTATTGTATCTTACCTGTTTTCAGATATTCTTCAATTTTTGAGGCAATTGCTTTTCCTATGGATGGAATTTGCATTAAGCCCTTCAATCCATGGTTTTTGTATATCTCTTCAATATTTGATGATAAATTCGCAATTACATCTGATGCGGCTTTATAAGATCTTACTTTAAAGATTACGTTAGGACTTTCTTCCTCTTCCATTTCCAGCATAAAGCCAATTTCGCGCAAAACCTTTGTAATGTCAGCATTCTTGATCTTTATACTCCCTTCACCACAATGTCCGTATTTCAATCAATCAAGCCCGATACTTTTCTGTTTTGAATTATTTTACTACTGAACTTGCCTTAATTTTGAATTTGGAAGAATTGATACTCATATTGCAGTCTATGCTTTTAATAGACAAGTCCTGTTAATTGCCACAGCCCCATCTCATTGGACTACAACAATCTTATTGTTAATGTGTGAGTGCTTGAAAATACTAAAAGCCAGTTTCTAAGAGGGATATATTACAGAAATTTGTTTAGGCAATAGTTTTGTCTACTCACTGTTGCTCACTCTTTTAATATAACTTTATTACATTGAAAAGCTCTTGGTGTGTATTCTTCTATAAATCTAGTAACGCATCGTTACATATAACATATTGAGAGTACTCACCAAGCACGCTTATTATACAAGAATATTCAATAATATAATCAAATCTTGTGTAACAAACAATAACCGAATTGTATTTACCCACTTATTATTATTGTTACTCTTGTGACACCAAGCTTAACTGGAAGAGTGAAATCCTCATTTTAGAGTAGACTCTATTTAAGGTGAAAGCGGGATTAGACACTATCTTGGGAGGAATCTACTAACAACTATTGGCGGTCTTACGATCTAGTAACTAACATATGATTTGAAAATCTTCAATTGATTTGGTGGTTAGGTCTAATTATTTCAACTCGTTTGGTCAATGTCATAACGGATCGTCAACAACCGTCCAATAGTATTATCGACCCTATTGAACAATTATTCTTCCAAATACTATCAAGAATTTAGTTATTACTATTCTGGGAGAGTCATTAGGAGATCCAGCATAGCTTGGCAGCAATATTAGTAATATAAGATATTTCACTACAGCTATGAACACATCCTTAGTGCACACAATTAACGTTTCGAGCTAAGCAATATTAGTCCATTGACATATCCATCAAATTTATATTCTCGTAAGAGAGAATTGAGAATTCGAATAAATACTAGTGGAATATGACTATATCAGGAGAATGGAACGAATCTCGTTATATTCAACCAGATCAAAACAAATGATCCCTGTCTTAGTTATCGTTACTGCACTCCTGATCTCTTCTATTAGCGTACTAACGCCACACGCACTTGCTCAGACATCTCCGCATGCAGTATCGACTAATATGACTTCTGGAAACACAACTAGTACTGATAGTAACAACACAAATGCAACAATGACAGCTACTGCAGAGCTAGACAACAAAAAGACATTTTATGTATTTTCAGAAGAAATGGAAGGCATCAATGAAACAAAACTTGGTATTCCCGGAGATGTATATTCTCCTTCTGTTTTGGCGGTAAATGAGGGTGATACTGTAACTATGCACTTTTATAATCTTGATCCAAGCGATAGGCACACCTTCACGATGGCAGCGCC
>Ga0070716_100000505_pt1 | contig 16244 bp, 13 predicted proteins | sample LARL112metaG_FD_71395 | JGI IMG/M metagenome (GOLD analysis project Ga0070716, IMG submission 71395) | Corn, switchgrass and miscanthus rhizosphere microbial communities from Kellogg Biological Station, Michigan, USA - LAR L11-2 metaG | ecosystem: Host-associated > Plants > Roots > Rhizosphere... | reverse complement strand
GGGCTATCGCGCAACGGATAAAAGGTACGCTGGGGATAACAGGCTTATCGCGCCCGAGAGTTCACATCGACGGCGCGGTTTGGCACCTCGATGTCGGCTTATCACATCCTGGGGCTGGAGCAGGTCCCAAGGGTCCGGCTGTTCGCCGGTTAAAGTGGTACATGAGCTGGGTTCAGAACGTCGTGAGACAGTTCGGTCTGTATCCGCTGTGGGCGTTGGAAGATTGAGGGGCGCGGACCCTAGTACGAGAGGACCGGGTCGGATTGCCCGCTCGTGTGCCGGCTGTGGTGCCAACTGCAGCGCCGGGTAGCGAGGGCAAGCGCAGATAACCGCTGAATGCATCTAAGTGGGAAGCTGCCCCCAAGATGAATCTTCCCTGGAGCCTTGAGCTCCCTGAAGGGCCGGGAGAGACCATCCCGTCAAGAGGTCACACGTGGACGCCGTGCAAACGGTTTCGAGCGGAGTGATCCTCATCGCCCGTGAGGCTTGATCTCCTTATATGGTTTGAGTTTCCTCTTTATGACTCGAACCGACTAGCAGAAAACCAAGCGATCTAACGGTTGATTCGCATCACACGATCACACTACAATCCATGTCTTTGTTACCAGGATTGGTTATAGATTGTCCGGGGCCTGTTCCTACTGGGGTGTAGGTCAACTGGCAGACCGCCGGACTGTTAATCCGGAAGTTGCAGGTTCGAGTCCTGCCGCCCCAGCTTTCGATTTTTGACAACCGATTTTCGCTGGCGACTGAAGCGTAGGGGCCACACCCGTTCCCATTCCGAACACGGTCGTTAAGCCCTACAGCGCCGATGGTACTCCGTTCGAGAGAACGCGGGAGAGTAGGCCGTCGCCGGCATCTCATTGAAGAGGCCGCTCGATTTCTCGAGCGGCCTTTTTTTTGGACTACCAGCGCGGGCTAACGGCATTGCCGACTGCTTGCTGAGTTCGAATTGGTGAACTGTGCGTGGTTCGCTGTGCGCACTGTCTACAAATGCGCAATCAGTTGTCGATCAGCAGTGCACTTAGTACTCGCTGGTAGTCGGTGATATCTTCCAAGATGCCAAGGGCTGGGATCGTCGCTGTCGTCGGAAAACCAAACGTCGGGAAGTCGACGCTCCTCAATCGCATTATCGGCGAGAAGCTGAGCATCACCAGCCCCAAGCCGCAGTCGACGCGCGATCGGGTCGTCGGGATCTATACCACCGACGATTCGCAGATGGTCATACTCGATACGCCGGGACTTCTCAATCCGCGCTATGCGCTTCAGGAATCGATGCGCGCGACCGCGCTGCGAGCGTTGGACGAGGCCGATGTGGTCATCTACCTCGGCGATGCCTCAGATGGAATTCCGGAGCCGCTCCCTGATGCAGCGCAACTGAAGAAATCGATCGCGGCCCCCGTTATCACTGCGCTCAACAAGTCAGATGCGATACCGGCGGCACGTCGTGCGCAGCTTGCTACAGACCCATCGGTCCGTCTCGTATCCGCACTCACCGGAGAAGGGGTCCAGGAGCTGATGGTCGCGGCCGCGGAGAAACTTCCCGAAAGCCCTTTCCTCTATCCTCCCGACGAGATCAGCACCCAACCTGTTCGCTTTTTCGTCGCGGAGCTCGTTCGGGAAACCGTGCTCGAGCAGCTGCAGGACGAAGTGCCGTACAGTGTGGCGGTGCAGGTGGAGGAATATCGCGAGGATCGCTCGCCTCTCTACATCCGCGCAGTAATTTACGTGGAGAGAGAAAGTCAGAAGGCGATCATAATCGGGGCGAAAGGCGCGCAGATCAAACGCCTCGGCGAAATGGCGCGTAAAAAGATCGAAGCCTTCGCGGGCAGCAAGGTTTATCTGGATCTCTGGATTAAAGTACTCCCGAACTGGCGAAAGAAAGCCGGCTCTCTGTCGCGGTTCGGATATCAACTTGCTACAGGAAACAGCAAATGAGCTTGTCGCCGCGGTTACTGGAAATCCTCGTCTGCCCAAAGTGCAAAAGTGAGCTCGAGTATCGTGAGGACGAGCAGGCACTGCTCTGTCAGAAGTGTCGACTTCGCTACGCGGTGCGTGAAGACATTCCGATCATGCTGATCGATGAGGCGACTCCTTTTTAGGCTCTTAGCCGCCAGCGTTGCATCCACTGCCGCCGCTCAGACACCAACCGGCAGCGAGGGATCGCTATTCCTGTTACTTCCCACCGGCGCGCAGGCGGTCGGCATGGGCCAGGCGATGGTCGCCGCAAAGCCGGGTAGCGAAGGGATTTGGTGGAATCCGGGCTCCATCGGCGGGCAGGACAAAAAAGAGCTGGCCATCCATCATTCCACGACAATCGCTGGTGTCGGCGACGCCCTATCGTTCGTCGCTCCTTTCAGCAAGTACGCGACGCTGGCGCTGTCCGCGAACATCCTCAACCTCGGGAATCAGCAGATTACCGACGACTTCGGCAACGTGGTTGGTGTCGTTTTCCCCCGCGACGTCGTCTTCGCGGGAACTTACGCCGGGCAGTTCAGCAAACGGTTCTTTGCTGGCGCGAATTACAAGATCATCCAGTTGCGTGTCGACTGCTCCGGTCAGTGCAGCTCAGTCGGTCCGGAGGTTCAAAGCTCGCGCGCGATCGACCTCGGCGCTCAATACGATCTTCAGGCCGGAGGTCCACTCTCCTTCGGGCTAGCCGTACGCAATCTTGGCGGTCGCCTGAATTCCAGGGAAACCAATCAACGCGACCCGCTGCCGACACAGGTAGACATCGGCGCGCTGTACAGGCTCCGGTTCATCGACCACTACGTGAAGGACACTGAGCTGCGTCTGGCGGGTGACTACGTCGACTCGCGCGAATTCGGCGGCAAGTCAGTGCGACTCGGTAGCGACGTGACCTACCAGGGCAAGGTGCATCTGCGCGCGGGATTCGTTGGCCACGATCGGCGTGCAGATGCCAGCGCATCACTAGGCTTCGGGCTGCAAAGCGGCGGCTTCGTGTTCGATATCGCCCGTACTTTTGGCGGTTTGCCCGCAGAGAACGGACAGACCCCAGTGTACGTCTCACTGCGCTACCTGTTTTGACGGCGCTCCCCGCCTGCGGGCGGCGGCGAATTGGGGTGATAATTATCGTTCGGCTGACTTGAGGCCTGTGTGAAAGTCCTCTACGCGCTCCTCATCTTCGCGCCAATCGCCCTCATTGCGCGGTTGATGGGCGCTCCTCCAATCCTGGTTTTTGCGCTCAGCGCGCTGGCGATCATTCCGCTATCGGGTGTACTCGGCGCCGCGACCGAGGCAGTCGCTGAGCACACATCGCCCACGATCGGCGGGGTGCTGAGTGCAACCATGGGCAACCTCGCCGAACTGATTATTGCCGGAGTGGCACTGCGGGCGGGTCTGATTGATCTGGTAAAGGCGTCGATCACCGGGTCCATTCTAGGGAACCTGCTGCTTGTGCTCGGGATAGCGTTGTTCTTGGGTGGACTCAAACACCCCGTGCAGAAGTTCAATCGCAACCTCGCCGGCTCCAGTACCAGCATTCTGTTGATCGCCGTCTTCGGCCTGGTGGTCCCGGCGTTATTCCACAGCCTCCATCCCGATCCGGCGCGAGTGGCTACCGTTCGGATGTCTCACTACGTCGCCGGGCTTCTGATTGCCGGCTACATCGCCTGGCTGGTCTTCTCGCTATGGACCCATTCGACCGAGTTGAGTGCCGAAAGAGGGCCTCCAGGCGTGACTGTAGCTCCAAAGTGGTCGTCTAAGAAGGCAACCATAATCCTCGTTCTGGCGGCGGCAGGGATTGGCGTGGTCGCGGAAGTTTTGGTGGCGGCAACGGAAGATGCGGTCAAAGTTCTGGGGTTGTCGGAATTCTTTGTCGGACTGATTCTGATTCCGATCATCGGCAACGCTGCTGAAAACAGTTCGGCAATACTGATGGCGATGAAGAACCGCATGGATCTGGCGCTCAACATCGCCGTTGGCTCGAGCATACAGGTGGCGCTGCTCATCGCGCCGCTGTTGGTTTTTCTCGGAATGGTGTTTCACCAGCCGATGGATCTCGCCTTCACCGTAATGGAAGTGGCGAGCATCGCATTGGCTGTTTTAGTAACGTCATCCGTGATCAGGGACGCGGAAACCAACTGGCTGGAAGGCGCCTTGTTGCTTCTCGCGTATGCCGTACTGGGAGTTGCGTTCTTCTTTTTCTAGACAGTATCACCGTCGACCGGAAAGCCAACGATTTGCAGCAGCCAAACGCGATACGCTTCTCACCCGACGGTGCGGCACTGCCCGCGCATATTGGCGCGTGGATCGAAGCGCAGGATTCCGCGGTCGTCACATTGAGCTCGCCCGACGAGCTGATGTCGATTGCTCTTCGCGCGCGGCCCCAGTTCGTGATGTTCGACGCTCGAAAGGACGCAGAGCCGGCGCTTGCCGCCCTCAAGCGTCTGAAGCGCGACTCGTATACGGCAGTCGTGCCCTCAGCCGTGTTGTGCGCAAAGCGGAGCGAGGCGCTCGAAGAAGCGTTTGATGCAGGCGCCGACGAGGTGATTCGCGACGGCATGCAGTCGGCCGAAGCGGTTCGACGCCTTACGGCGATGCTGATTCGCTCGGAACGGGACCTCATCGTTCATCCTTCGACCCGTCTCGCCGGCACATCGGCGATCGAAGCCGAAATCGGTCGCCGGCTCGCTGAAGGCGACTATTTCGCCGTCTGCTATGCGGACCTCGATCACTTCAAGGAGTTCAACGACCGCTACAGCTACAACGAAGGCGATCGCGTGATCCGGATCCTGGCGAAGCTGCTACATGATGTCGTGAAGGGAACATGCGGCGAAGAAGGATTCATTGGCCACATCGGCGGTGATGATTTTATCTTCATCATTCCGTACAACGCGATTCCCTCTGTGTGCGGCGAGATCGTGGCCACATTCGATCTGTTGGCGCCGTATCAGTATTCCGAGCAGGACCGTCGCGCTGGATATTTCTTCGGCAAAGACCGCCGCGGACATCTCGATCGCGTGCCTTTAATGACGTTATCGATCGGAGTCGTCACCAATTTGCGACGCACGTTGACCTCGGCGCGCCAGGCCAGCCAACTTGCGACGGAAATGAAAACGTACGCGAAGAGCCTGCCCGGCTCTGTTTACACCGTTGATAGACGAAGCGACGAGCGTGTGACGCCGCAGGAGCCACTGCCGGCAATACGCGATGTTCGCAAGATCGGAGAGAATGAATGAACGTCAGTTGCCCGGATTGCCGCTCGATCTTCCGCGTGGACCCGACCAAGGTTCCAGCCAACGGCGTTCGCGCGCGATGCTCCGTCTGCAGTGGCGTGATCACGATTCCCGCGCCGAGTGGTGCCAGCACTCCGAGCTCGTCGTCCCCGCGAACCGCGACTCCCGCAGCCGCGTCACCCCCTCCGTTCGTGCCTCCGGCAGCGCCGTTCACTCCGTCCGCACCGCCAGCTCCGCCGCGTGCTGCTGAAATGCCGGCGGCTCCGCGTCGCCGCGAAGAATCAGGGCCCGTAACCGCGACGGCTACTCCGCCGTCGCCCTCGGGCAGTGTGCCGGAATTCCGATCGCCACCAGCGACGCCAGGGTTCACGCCGCCACGTGCGCCCGCTGGACCGGGTGCCTCTGCGCCGCCATTCGTGCCGGGTGCGCCCGCGGGTCGACCCGCAGCGCCGCCAACGCCTCCGACTCCCGCTGCAAGTTCTCCAGCTCCTGCAACACCAACACCGCGCGCCGCTACGCCCGCACCAACACCGCCGGCGCCAGCCTCGGCACCTGTTCCGCGCCCCCCGATCACACCCCCGGCCGGGTCAGCCGCCGTAAGCGATGCGGCTTCGCGTCGGCCGTTAAATCCGTTTCTTTCCAAAGATCCGAATCAACGCGCCAAGCGCCTGGCTCGCGCGCTCGTTTCGGATATCATCACCTACCATCCGGCGAAGCACGCCGAGGGCCTCCGCGACGGAACTCTGAAACAGCTCTTTAGAGACGAGATTAAAAAGAGCTTTGAAGAGTATATTGCGCAGGTAGGACAGCAACTCGCCGAGGGCACGACCTATTTTCAGGAAGCGCTCAACGAAGTGTTGGCGGGTGGCAAGAAGATTTTTTAGGGATTCACGGGCGGAGGGCCCGTAAAATGGCGGAAAGCGAACGCAGTCGTGGACTCGTGCGGAGCAGAGAACGACTGACGGAGTTACGGAGGTATCTTTGACATCGACGGCAAGCGGACGCGACTAACCGCGCTCGACGCCGAGATGGCTGACGGCGCCTTCTGGAATAACCAGGAGAAAGCGCAAGCGACGCTGTTGGAAGTGAAGACGCTGCGCAACTGGATCGACCCCTACGACAAACTGAACGATCGCGTGACGAGTGCGCTCGAGCTCGACCAGCTGTTACAGGACAGCCCCGAGCCGGACATGGAGCGCGAGCTCGATGCCGAAGCAACACAACTCAGTGAGGAAGTACGCTCGTTCGAGCTGAAGTCACTTTTGCGCGGAGCCGATGATTTCCGCGATGCGCAGGTGGAAATCAGCGCCGGCGCCGGTGGGACTGAAGCGCAGGACTGGGCTCAGATGCTGATGCGAATGTATACGCGCTGGGCCGAGCGACGCGGCTACGAAGTGAGTGTTCTCGACGAGAGCGAGGGAGAAGAAGCCGGCATCAAGGGAGCGGTGCTGGAGATCCGCGGACTTTATGCCTACGGGTTTCTGCGTCCCGAGACAGGAGTGCACCGGCTGGTGCGCATTTCGCCCTTCGACGCAAACGCGCGTCGTCACACCAGTTTTGCGTCGGTGTTCGTGTACCCAGTCGTGAATGAAGAGATCAACATAGATATCAGGGAAGAAGATTTGAGAATCGATGTCTTCCGCGCGTCTGGGGCGGGGGGTCAGCACGTCAACAAGACCAGCTCGGCGGTGCGCATCACGCACATTCCCACCAACACCGTCGTCGCTTCGCAGCAGGAACGGTCGCAGCACAAGAACAAGTCGCAGGCGATGAAGATGCTGAAGAACAAGCTGTATCAGGCGGAGATCGAGCGCCGTGAGGCCCAGAAGGCCGCGCTCGATGCGACGAAGTCTGATGTGAGCTTCGGCAGCCAGATCCGCAGCTATGTTTTCCAGCCATACACGATGGTGAACGACCACCGGACCGAGCTGAAGATTCCCGATGTCCAAAAGGTGATGGACGGCGCGATCGATCCATTCATCGAGGCATACCTCAAACAGACCGGCGAGTCGAAGACGGCGGCAGCGTGACAGAGGAATTGAACTTTGTCCTCCAGGCGCGCCGCGAAAAACTGGAAGCCCTGGAGGCGGCCGGTGTGCAGCCGTTCGCCTACGGATTCGATCGCCAGCAGACGGCCGACGTGGCTCACGCTCTGATCGGTGATGCCGCTGAAGGCCCGATAGTGACGATGGCGGGTCGCATCGTCGCCTGGCGCGGCCATGGCAAGACTGCATTCGCGCATATCGCCGATTCGACAGGCAAAATCCAGCTCTATTTCAGAAAGGACCAGCTTGGCGAGGACGCGTTCGCGATGCTGGCGAACCTCGACCTGGGCGACATCATCGGTGTGCACGGACCCTTGTTCCGGACGAAAACCGGCGAGGTGACTGTGCGGGTCGATCGAGTGGAACTGCTCGCCAAGTCGCTGCGGCCGTTGCCCTTCGGCAAAGAGGAAATCGTCGACGGACAAACCGTGCGTCACTCAGGGTTCACCGATCCCGAGCAGCGGTATCGTCAGCGGTACGCTGATCTCGCGGTCCATCCAGAAGTGCGGGCTCTCTTCGTGGCGCGGTCGAGAATGACTACCGCAATCCGCGCTTTCTTCGACGAGCGCGATTTCCTCGAGGTGGAAACGCCGGTGCTCCAGCCGTTGTACGGTGGCGCTGCAGCGCGTCCGTTCACCACGCTGCACAATGCGCTCGACATGCCGCTCTATCTCCGCATCGCGGACGAACTGTATCTGAAACGACTGATCGTGGGCGGGCTGGATCGGGTTTACGAGATCGGCCACGATTTCCGGAATGAAGGAATCGACCGAACTCACAATCCCGAGTTCACGATGCTCGAGTTCTACCAGGCATATGCGGATTACACAACGATGATGGAGGTCGTGGAGGAGCTGCTGGAGCGCGCCGCCGACGCAGTCCGGGGAGTTCGAGGTATTGGTGAGAACGTCCCACGGTTCCAGCACCCATTTCCGCGTATCGAGTGGCTGCCGTCGCTCAACAAAGCGGCAGGCGTTGACGTCACCACGCTCGACGACGGAGGCCTCCGCGCACTCGCCAAGCGTATCGGGGTAGAAGATTCTGAGACGATGAGTCGCCCGAAAATGATGGACGAGATGTTTCAGGCGCTCGTCGAATCGAAATTGATCAACCCGACCTTCGTCATCGATTATCCGGTGGAACTGTCTCCGCTAGCCAAACCGAAGAGGGGAAATCCCAAGCTCACCGAGCGCTTCGAGCTGTTCGCCAACGGCAAGGAGCTGGCGAACGCCTTCAGCGAGCTGAACGACCCCATCGATCAACGCCGTCGCTTCGAGGCGCAGGCAAAGCTGCGCGCAGCCGGCGATCTCGAAGCTGCGGGAGTAGATGAGGATTATCTACGCGCGCTGGAGTATGGAATGCCGCCGACCGGTGGGTGCGGGATCGGCATCGACCGCTTGTTCATGTACCTCTCCGGTGCGACGAATATCCGCGACGTGATTCTCTTTCCGACGATGAGGCCCGAGTGACCCGACTCGAGCTGCAGATCGCCTGGCGTTATTTGCGCAGCAGACGCGGATCGAAGCTGCTGTCGCTGATCAGCATCATCGCGATCGGTGGCGTGCTCGTCGGCGTCAGCGCGCTGATCATCATCATTGGAGTCATGAACGGCCTGCAACACGACTTACGTGAGAAGATTCTCGTCGGCAGTCCCGACATTCGTGTGCTCACCTATGGCGAAGATCTGAAGATCAACGACTGGCAGACGGTGCTCGAGAAAGTTCGCAAGCAGCCCGGCGTGGTTTCAGCGGCGCCGTTCGTTCTGACCGAAGGAGTGATGAGCGGCGGTCGGGACTACGCGGGCGGCGTATACATCGTTGGGATTCCACCGCAAGCTCGCGGGGTGCCGGACGTCACAACGATTCGCGAGCACGCAACAAACGGAGATTTCCGCTTCGCCAGCAGCGACGGTCAGAAGCGCGGTGTCGTGCTCGGTAAACTTCTCGCCGCCCGTTTCAACAGGTATCTCGGTGATAGCGTCCTGCTTTTGTCCGCCGCACTCAGCAAGATGAACCCGGTCACGGGCGGAATTGTGCCGAGCGTCGAGCGATTTGAGGTGACGGGCATCGTGTCGACCGGGATGTACGAGTACGACAACTCGTACGCATTCATTGCGATCGACAAGGCGCAAAAGCTCGCGGGCCTTGGTGAAGGAGTAACTGGTGTCGAGGTGAAAACGACCGATCGGTGGCAAGCCAGGAATGTCGCGAATCAGCTGACAGCGGCACTCGGCTGGCCCTATCGGACTGTCGATTGGGAAGAGCAGAACCACTCGCTGTTTCAGGCACTCAAGCTGGAGAAGCTCGGCATGGGTGTGATTCTGCTGCTCATCGTGCTGGTGGCGGCGTTCAACATCGTCAGCACGCTCACGATGGTCGTCGCTGACAAGACCAAGGAGATTGGAATTCTCAAGGCGATGGGGATGCCCGCCCGCTCGATTCGCCGAATTTTCTTTGCGCAGGGGCTGGTGATCGGCGTGGTGGGAACGGCGCTGGGCCTGGTGCTTGGATTCACCGGAGCGCTGGCGCTCGATAAGTATCAGTTCATCAAGCTCGATCCAACGGTCTACTTCATCGATCACCTGCCGGTGTCGACGCAGCCAAGTGACGTGCTCTGGATCATCCTGGCGAGCATCGCGATCGCTGCAATCGCAACGATCTATCCGTCGGTCCAGGCGTCGCGCCTCTTCCCGATCGAGGCAATCCGACACGAATGACGATGACGGTACTCGAGGCGCACGACGTCCACAAATCGTACATCGGCGGCGACGGCAACGTCTTGAACGTGCTGAATGGCGTGAATCTCTCGGTGTCAAAAGGAGAGATGGTAGCGATTGTGGGCGCTAGTGGTGCGGGCAAGAGCACGCTCATGCACGTGATGGGAGCACTGGACAGACCTACGCGCGGGTATGTAGTAATCGGTGGGGAGCCGGTGCAGGGCAGGGACGAAAATGCACTCGGCGAGCTGCGGAACCGTAGTGTCGGCTTCGTGTTTCAGTTTCATCACCTCCTCCGCGAGTTCTCGGCGCTGGAGAACGTGATGATGCCGATGCGAATCGGCGGGCGTGCTGATGACGATGCGCGTGGCCGCGCGGCGGAGCTGCTGGCTCGAGTCGGACTGAGCGCGCGTATGTCGCATCGGCCCGGCGAGCTCTCGGGTGGTGAACAACAGCGCACGGCAGTAGCGCGGGCGCTGGCAATGGATCCGCAGGTGCTTTTGGCAGACGAGCCATCGGGGAATCTCGATCGCTCAAACGCCGAGATGCTGCACGAACTTTTGCACCAGGTCGTCAATGACCTGGAGATCGGGATGGTCGTCGTAACACATAGTCGCTCACTCGCTGCGCGCGCCAACAAAGTGCTCCTGCTCGAGGGAGGTCGACTGAGTCAATCAGCAGTTGATGAGGTCGTCGTATAAATGGTTTGCGATCTGTGCAAGGATGGCGAGGCTGTAATCCAGCTCACTGAAATCGAGGGGAGCGGGGTGAGACAGCTGCATCTCTGCGAGAAATGCGCAGCCGAGCGTGGCGTAGAGACGACCATCACTGCGGCGAAGCCCCAGATCAACAACTTCCTGCAGACGATCCACGAGCAGATGGCTACGCCGCGCGGCGAAGCCACCCAGTGCTCGTTCTGTGGTGGGACGTTGGCAGACTTCCGTGCAACCGGCCGACTCGGTTGCGCCCACTGCTACGAAACCTTCGAGAACAGTCTGCGCGATCTGCTACGCCGGGTGCACGGTAACTCGCGCCATATCGGCCGGAGATATGTCGCGCCGCTGCCGTCCGATCTGCCACACGTGTCGACGGCGACCGAGCTGCGCGACCGGCTGAAGCTGGCGATCGAGGCCGAACAGTTCGAGCTGGCGGCCGATCTCCGCGACAAGCTGAGAGGGCTGGAGTAATGCTGGACCTTTCGCTCCTGCCCGACGGTGGCGCGAGCTGGCTGGACGCGTCCGGCGAGCACGCAGATATTGTCATCTCAACCCGTATTCGCCTGGCGCGAAATCTCGAGGGCTATGCTTTCACGCCGCGAGCGCGTGATGGCGAGCGGCTCCGCATTCTGGCGCAGGTGAGGGAGGCGTTCGGCAGCCTCCGGTCAATCGAAGATGGCGTGCTTCTACGGGTCGATGAGATGCAGCCCGAAGACCGCCTCCTCCTCCACGAGCGGCACCTGGTGAGCAAGGAGCTCGCTGGCCTGAACGAGCAGCCGGTGCGCACCGGCGCGGCGATATATCTCTCGCGCGGCGTCGGGATCATGGTCAACGAGGAAGACCATCTGCGGCTGCAGGCCCTCCATTCCGGGTTCCATGTCGCCGACGCGTTCGGAGTGGTCGAGCGGTTGGATGCCGAGTTGGGCAACAAGGTGCCGTACGCGTTCCACAACGAGTTCGGCTACCTCACCGCCTGCCCGACGAACGTTGGAACGGGGCTCAGAGCCTCGGTTCTTATCCATCTCCCCGGTCTGGTGCTAACGAAGGAGATCGGAAAGGTACTCGCCGGTTTGCAGCAGGTCGGGTTGACCTATCGCGGGATGTACGGCGAGGGGAGCGAAGTAGTCGGCAATTTCTTCCAGATCTCGAATCAGACGACACTCGGCAGATCAGAAGGCGAGTTACTTGATTACCTCGTGCGCGTCGTTAGACATGTAATAGAGAGGGAAGAAGAAGCGCGGCGAGTGTTGTTGCGCGATGCGGGTTATATTATTGAAGACAAGCTATGGCGCGCCTTTGGCACGCTGCGATATGCACGCAGCTTGAGCTTCGATGAAGCAATGAACTATCTGAGCGGCGTGCGACTGGCTGTCGGCCTGAAACTGATAAGCGGTCTCAGTGTATATACTCTCAACAAGCTCCTGATTTTTAGTCAGTTGGCGCACCTTGGTCATTCCGAGGGACGAGCGCTGACGGAAAGCGAGGCCAATGTTGCTCGCGCCAGATATGTGCGCGAAACCTTGGCTGCGGAGGCTGAGTAGGGGGTAGCGGGTAATCACGCGCGCCGCAGTGGTCGTAACACTGTACGCACGCGAAGAACTAGCTCCCGCACTGAGGATTGCAGAAATGAACGGGTACAACTTTACCGAGCGAGTACGAAAGGTTCTCGCTATGGCCCGTGAGGAGGCGGCAAGACTCCATCACGAATACGTCGGCACCGAGCACATACTGCTCGGGCTGATCCGCGAAGGAGAAGGTGTCGCCGCCGCCGTCCTTCAAAACCTGAGCGTCGATCTCGACGAGATCCAGCAAAAGATCGAAGAGACGGTAAAGAAAGGGAAAGCCGCCGCGGCGACTGGCCCCGATTTGCCGTATACGTCTCGAGCCAAGAAAGTTCTCGAGCTCGCCATGGGCGAGGCTCGCGACCTTTCGCACGGCTACGTCGGCACCGAGCACCTTCTGCTCGGCCTGCTCCGTGAGGAGAAAGGAATCGCAGCTCAGGTCCTGACCGACGCCGGCGTGAATCTCGATGCGGCAAAGGCGGAAACCCTCCGCCTGCTTGGCACCGAGATGCCGCAGGGCGGCGCCGCTCAGGGTAGCACCCAGGGCGGATCGAGCAGCACCCAGACGCAGACGGGCAAGGGCGAGAAGAAGTCCAAGACGCCCGCGCTCGATCACTTCTGCAGGGATCTGACGCAGCTCGCGGCCGACAATCAGCTGGATCCGACCATTGGACGCGCCAAGGAAATCGAGCGCGTGATGGAGATCCTGACCCGCCGCAAGAAAAACAATCCTGTTCTCATTGGCGAGCCTGGTGTGGGCAAGACGGCGATCGTCGAAGGACTCGCACAACTAATCGCCAATGGCGAGTGCCCCGATTCTCTGCGCGACAATCGCGTGCTGTCGCTCGACATGGCGGCAGTCATCGCCGGCACCAAGTATCGCGGTCAGTTCGAAGAGCGCCTCAAGGCGGTCATGAACGAGATCGCTCAGAACAAGAACATCATTCTCTTCATCGACGAGCTGCACACGCTGGTCGGCGCGGGCGCTGCGGAAGGCGCAATCGACGCCAGCAACATGCTCAAGCCGGCCCTCGCGCGCGGCGAGCTGCAGTGCGTCGGTGCGTCGACCCTCAACGAGTACCGCAAGTACATCGAGAAGGACGGCGCCCTCGAGCGTCGTTTCCAGACCGTAATCGTCGAGCCACCCTCGGTGGAGGAAACCGTAGAGATCCTTAAAGGTCTGCGCAAGAAATACGAAGAGCACCACAAGGTTACGATTCCAGATTCGACGCTGCAGGCAGCCGCCAAGATGTCGGAGCGCTATATCACCGACCGCTTCCTGCCCGACAAGGCGATCGACGTGATCGATGAGGCTGGCGCACGCGCCCGTCTCGCGACTCAGTCGCCACCGCCTGCCGTCGCCGAGCTGAAGGGTCAGCTCGACTCGGTCAACGTCGACAAGGAGCAGGCGGTTCGCGATCAGAACTTCGAGCGCGCGGCCTCGCTGCGCGATCGTGAGCGCGAGCTTCAGGGCGATATCCGCCGGAAGCAGGAAGAGTGGGAGAAGCATCGCCAGTCGCACCGTCCGGTGCTGGGTGATGAGGAAGTGTCCTTCATCGTCAGCCGCTGGACCGGTATTCCGGTGATGCGCCTCCAGGAAGCGGAAACCGCCAGACTGCTGCGCATGGAAGAGGAGCTGCACGCTTCGGTCGTCGCGCAGGAAGAGGCGATCAAGGCGCTCGCTCGCTCGATCCGTCGCAGTCGCGCCGGACTCAAGGATCCAAACAGACCAATCGGCTCGTTCATCTTCTCCGGTCCAACCGGTGTCGGTAAGACCGAAGTAGCGCGCGCGCTGGCGAAGTTCCTGTTCGCCGATCCGCAGGCGCTGATTCGCGTCGACATGAGCGAGTACATGGAGAAGTTCTCGGTATCCCGCCTGATCGGCGCGCCTCCGGGCTACGTCGGTTACGAGGATTCCGGAACGTTGACCAAGGCAGTCCGTCGGAAGCCGTACAGCGTGGTGCTGCTCGACGAAATCGAGAAGGCGCACCCGGATGTGTTCAACATTCTGCTGCAGGTTCTCGACGAGGGTCACCTCACCGACAACTATGGCCGCGTGATCGACTTCAAGAACACCGTCGTCATCATGACCTCGAACGTCGGCGCAAGAGATATCAGCAAGGGCCGTGGACTTGGATTCCACGCTCCGGACCTGAAATCCAACTTCGAGAGAATTGCGGAGAAGGTGAAGGAAGAGATGCAGCACACCTTCAACCCGGAGTTCCTGAATCGCCTCGACGACGTGATCGTGTTCCACCCGCTGACCGAGCAGAACATCGGCGACATCGTCTCGATCCTGCTCAAGGACGTGCAGAAGCGTCTGGGCGATGAGGAGCTGACGCTCAAGCTGACCGATGCCGCCTCCGCTTTTCTGGTGAAGCATGGTTACGACGAGAAGTTCGGCGCGCGTCCGCTCAAGAGAGCGATCCAGAAGTACATCGAGGATCCGCTCTCCGAGAAGATCCTGCTCGCCGAGTTCACGAAGGGCGACGAGATCGAAGTCGATCTTGCCGCGGACGGGGAGAAGCTCGAGTTCCGTGTCATGACCGGCTCGACCAAGGCGTAGCAGCCCGAAGAATCACGCAGAAAAAGGCCGCGAGAATGCAACTTTCTCGCGGCCTTTTTGTCTAATCAGGGGTGCTCGGGGATAGGACCCTGAGCTACCCCGACCGTTTATATTTGTGTGATGCGGAGACTCGCTACATATAGTTCGGCGTTGTTGTGCGCCGTTGCAGCTCATCTGGCTGCCCAGGATCAGCCTGCGGCCGGTGCCTGCGCGACGCCTGAGACCATAACCGTAAGCGGCGCCACGCGGAATGACACCGCGTCCGTTCGCGCCTCCTCTGGATTGACCACCGGCCAGCAGCTGGCGGTCCACGACATTCAGACGGCGATCAAGTCGCTGTACGCAACCGGCCAGTTCGACGATGTGCAGATCATCTGTCATATCTCGCCAACCACCAGCAAGGCGAGCCTGAACATTCAGGTCAAAGAGCGTCCGGTGCTCGCGTCCTATCACGTAATCGGTGCCGACCGGGTGTCGCCAAAGGACGTGAAAGAGAAGCTGGCGTTCGCCACGGGCAGCCCCGTCGACCCCGGCAAGGTCGCCAAGGCGATCGCCACAGTCGATTCGCTGTACGAGGCGAATGGCTACTACCTCGCGACCGTGAAGCCCGAATCGACGATCACCAACGGGAATCTCAACATCGATTTCAGGATCGATGAAGGGAAACGACTTGCTGTTTCAGGCATCCGTATCAACGGCAACAGACAGGTCTCTGATGAAGACATCGTCGCCGCAATGGACACCAAGCCGGAAGGTTTTCTCTGGCTGAGAAACGGCGAGCTGGACGATGCGAAGTATGCGCAGGATCTCAGTGAGAAAATTCCGCAGCTCTACGCCAGTCGTGGCTACATCGATTTCCGGATTCTCAAGGACACTCTGATTGTCGACCGCTCGCGGGGCAAAGGGCTGATCGACATCACCGTCAGCGAAGGCCCGCGCTACAAGGTCGGGAATTTCGAAGTTCTGGGAAATCGCCGGTTCTCGACCGACCAAATCAAGGCTTTCTATCCGTTTGGCGACAACGATCAGACGACGGTTGTCCAGAAAGCGACCAGCATCATCCGTCGCAGCTACGTCAATCCACCGAATACCTTCGATGCGGAACGCTGGGACGACGCCCAGCAGAAGCTGATGGAAGCCTACAACGACGAAGGCTACATCTACGCCAGCATTCGCCCGGTTGAAGAACGGGTGCCGAGCACCGATAGCGTGCGCACCGTCAATCTGCGCTGGGAAATCGATGAGAGATCGCCGGCAATCGTCAATCGCATCGAGATCGCGGGCAATGACTACACTCACGAGTCCTGCATTCGCGAGCAGATCGTGCTGGCTCCCGGCCAGGTGTTCAATCGCAATTATCTGATTCGCAGCTATCAGAACATCGGCAATCTGAACTTCTTCGAGACACCGATGCCCGCGCCCGAGACACGGCCGAGCGGCG
>Ga0070716_100000501_pt1 | contig 16291 bp, 17 predicted proteins | sample LARL112metaG_FD_71395 | JGI IMG/M metagenome (GOLD analysis project Ga0070716, IMG submission 71395) | Corn, switchgrass and miscanthus rhizosphere microbial communities from Kellogg Biological Station, Michigan, USA - LAR L11-2 metaG | ecosystem: Host-associated > Plants > Roots > Rhizosphere... | reverse complement strand
GCCGCGGGCGGGTCAGCGATGGCCGCGGGCGGGTCAGCGATGGCCGCGGGCGGGTCAGCGATGGCCGCGGGCGGGTCAGCGATGGCCGCGGGCGGGTCAGCGATGGCTGCGGGGGGCTGCTGGGGTGGGCTGCGAGCTGATGCTGAGAGGCTAGGTCCAGGCGCCGTGGCGGAAGCAGCCAGCTAGGTGGTCGTCGACGACACCGCAGGCCTGCATGGTCGAGTAGACGGTCACCGGGCCGGCGAACGCGAAACCGGCCCGCTTGAGCTCACCGGCCAGGGCCTTCGATTCCGCGGTGGCCGCAGCGAGATCGTCGAGCGTCTGCGCGGGCGCCTTGCCGTCCCTGGCCTGCTCGGCGTACCCCCAGACCAGCGCGGCCAGGCCAGCCGGGAGTTCGAGCGCGGCCCGGGCGTTGCGGATGGTCGCCTCGATTTTGGCCCGGTTGCGCACGATGCCGCGATCGGCTAGCAGCCGGGCGACGTCAGCGGCGCCGTAACCGGCGACGGTCTCGATCCGGAAGCCGTCGAACGCGGCGCGGAAATTCTCCCGCTTGCGCAGGATCGTCAGCCAGGACAGCCCCGATTGGAATCCCTCCAGGCACAGCCGCTCGAAGACCCCGACGTCGTCTCGGATCGGGCGTCCCCACTCATCGTCGTGGTAGCCGAGGTACTCCGGGCTGCTCACCGCCCACGGGCAGCGCAGCCGCCCGTCCGCGCCGGGAACCGGTCCGCGACCGGGTTCGGTTACCACTCATCCTCCCCCTCGGCCGGCGTCGGCGGCTGGTCCGTGCCCGCGGTCGGCTGGTGGCCCGTGGCCGTGGCGCCGCCCAGGCCATACCGGTCCGCGTCGCGGGCGCCCGAGGTCGCCGGCCGGGCTGCGCGATCATCCCCGGCTCCGGGGGCACGCGCGTCACGGGTATCCGGGCCGGAGGCGCCCGGTGGCAGCGGGGCCCGGGGCAGCGGACCCGAGGACCGCGTACCGGGACCGGGCGCGCCCGGTGGCGGCCCACCCGGAGGCAGCGAAGCGGAGGAACGCTCGTCCCGGGAAACCACAGGCCGGCCGCTGGCCGGCCGCCCGTCCCGGTCCGGGCGATCCTTGCGGCCGAGAACGCCGTAGACGCGGCGGCGGCCTGCGGGCGACGACGCCTCCAGGTTCGCGACCTGCTGGCGCAGCGCGGTGATCTCTATATCGCGTTCGGTCAGCGCCTCGGCGATGCGGTTGAGCGCCTCGTCAGTCGCCTGGGCGCTGTAGCCCCACAGCGCCATCGGCGGGCGGAACAGCACGACATCGGTAGCCGTTACCTCGTCCAGCTTGAGTGGAGCGTAGTCAGCCTGGAAGAAGGTCAGCTCGCCACCGCGGCCGACCGCGACGGCGATGATTCCGGCCAGCACCGCCACCGCGGCGACCAGCATGACCACAGGCATATTTGCATCGTGTCATGCTCATCAGGTGATGTCGCCCGCGCCCGGCCGGATGCTTCCCGGTCGCACCGCGGTAGCCGCGGCCGCGACCACCGTGGCGGCGGCGCGGGCGGCCATCGCCGCGGGAGCCGTCCTGGTCGATCTCACCGGCGCCGACCGGCCGGTGCTGGCCGAGGTCAGGGAGCGCTATCCGGACATTCTCATCTGCGCGCCGGCCGACTGGGCCGATCTGGTCCGGGACCCGGCTGCCGCGCGCCGCACCGGGGCCATCCTGGTCTGCGCGGACCCCGCCGCGGCCGCCGCGGCCGAGGCCGGGGGAATCAGCCGCCGCGGCATCCTGATCGAGGCCACGCCCGCGCGGGCCGCCGGGCTGATGGCGGCCGGCTGGCGGGTGCTCGTGGATGCCGGCCAGGTGACGGACCCGCCCGCGGCGGCCGCTGTGGCCGCGCTGTCGGCCTGGCTGGGCGCCACGGCCGTGCGCAGCGACTACGTGGCCGCGGTCCGGCGGGCCATCGACATGGCCGGCGCGATCAGGGCAGGAGGCCCGATCCCTGGTTGTGCGCTTCCTTGATGATCTGCGCCACTTCGGCCGGGTCGTCCGCCACGTGCAGCAGCTCCGGGTCCGAGGCGGAGATCTTCTCCTCGGCCAGCGGCGAGTCGTTGATCCACGACAGCAGCCCGGTCCAGTAGTCCCTATCGACGAGCACGATCGGGAACCTGGTGATCTTCCCGGTCTGTACCAGGGTCAGCGCCTCGAACAGCTCATCCAGCGTGCCGAACCCGCCGGGCAGGAACACGAACGCCTGCGAGTACTTGACGAAGATGGTCTTGCGGACGAAGAAGTAGCGGAACTCGATGCCGATGTCGACGTAGTCGTTGAGCCCCATCTCCAGCGGAAGCTCGATGCCCAGGCCCACCGACACGCCATTCGCGCCCACCGCGCCCTTGTTGGCCGCCTCCATGATGCCGGGGCCGCCCCCGGTGATGACCGCGTACCCGGCGCCCGCGAGCTCGGCCCCGATCCGTTCGGCCCGCTCGTAATCGGGGGAACCGGGCCGAATGCGCGCGGAGCCGAACACCGACACCGCGGGCCCGAGCTCGGCGAGCAGCCCGAAGCCCTCGACGAACTCCGCCTGGATCCGCAGCACCCGCCAGGGGTCGGTGTGTACCCAGTCGGCGGGACCGCGGCGGTCCAGCAGCCGCTGGTCGGTCGTGGTCTTCGGTATATGCCGGCCGCGGAGCGTGGCCGGCCCCTGACGGCGGGCCCGCCTGGGCGGCTCGGAATCAACACTCATGGCTCCCCCTACGGTAGCCGGGCCGGGCCAGTGACCTGGCCAGGATCGCCTTCTCGCGACCGGAGGATTTAACCGCTGACGCCGTGGTCGCGGAGGATCTCGTTGAGCGCCAGCTTGTCGTGCACGCTGCCCTCGGGGAGCCGCTTCAGCACGAGCATGCAGGGCATGCCGAACGTCCCGCCAGCGAAGTCGCGCATCCGGGTGCCGCCAACGCAGACCGACCACTCGGGCGCCTCGCCGGCGGGCAGCTCCTCGCCGGTCTGCACGTCGATGACGTGCGTGCTCTTGGTCAGCATGGTGCCCGATCCGAGCTTGGCCCCGCGCCTGACCCTGGCGCCCTCGACCACCATGCTGCGCGATCCGATATAGGCCTCGTCCTCCACCACCACGGGCACCGCGTTCGGCGGCTCGAGCACGCCGCCGATGCCCACTCCGCCGGACAGGTGGACGTTCTTGCCTATCTGCGCGCACGATCCGACCGTGGCCCAGGTGTCCACCATCGTCCCCTCGTCCACATAGCCGCCGATGTTCACGAACGAGGGCATGAGCACGACACCGGGCGCGATGTAGGCGCCCCAGCGAGTGATGGCGCCGGGCACCACCCGCACCCCGTTCAGCCAGGTCTTCAGCGGAACCCGGTCGTGGTAGCGGAAGTCGCCCGCCTGCGACTGCTGCATGGGGAGCAGCCTGAACGCCAGCAGGATGGCCCGCTTGGCCCGCTCGTCGACCAGGATCTCTCCGGTCACCGGGTCCGGGCGGGCCACCCGCGCGGTGCCCTGATCCAGCGCGTCCACCGCGGCGACCACCTCGCTTCGCGCTGCAAAGTCGTCCGGGCTCAGCTCGGCGCGGACCTCCCACAACTGGTCGATCAGCGGCGAGAGCATGTTGCCACCCGAACCGGCCGGGTCGGTCTGCGACTGTTCCATGGCGACGCAGCCTATCCGGCCGCCGATGCCGGTACGGTCTGATGATGTGCCGAAGAGACGTTCACGGCCGCTGCGTGCCGCGGCGATCTCGATTGTTCTGGTGGTGCTGGCCGCCGGGGGGGCGTTTCTCTTCTATCACCACGTCACGGTGACCGGCAGTGGTTGCGAGGCGGGCGGCCGCCAGGCGGTGGGGCTCGACACCGAGCAGGCCGCGATCGCGGCCACCATCGCCGGGGTGGCCGATGAGCGGCGGCTTCCTTCCGGCGCGGTCACCATCGCCTACGCCGCCGCCATGCAGGAATCGCACCTGCACAACTTGCACTACGGCGACCTGGACTCGGTCGGGGTGTTCCAGCAGCGGCCCTCGGAGGGATGGGGCACCCGCCACCAGCTTTCCGACCCCGTCTACGCGACCGGCAAGTTCTTCGGCGCGCTGGTCAAGGTGCACGACTACCTGCGGATTCCCGTATACCAGGCGGCTCAGGACGTGCAGCGCAGCGCGGACGGCTCCGCCTACCGGAACTACCAGCAGCTGGCGGCCAGCCTGTCCGGCGCGTTCACCGGCGGACGGCCGCACGCGGTGTGGTGCTGGTTCGCGCCGGACAGCTCGCGCCCACCGCACATCGCGGCGGTGCGACAACAGCTGGTGCGCACGTTCGGGCCGCTTGACGTGCGGCTGCGCGGCCAGCACCAGACCGCCGTCGCCGCCGCGTCCTCCGATCCGGCGGCGGAGGTTCGCGTCCGGCACCGCGCGGCGGGCTGGGTGGTGGCAAGCTGGCTGGTAACGCACGCCCCCACCTACGGGATCAGCACCGTACGCTACGCCGGCTACCAATGGAGTAAGGCGGCGGGCAGGCAGGGCTGGACCCGCGATCATTCGACGTCCTCGGGTAGCGTCGAACTGCGCTGGTAACCTACCGGCCAGGGCCGGTCAAAAGAGGAGTTCCCACGTGACGTACATCATCGCGCAGCCCTGCGTCGATGTGCTCGACAAGTCATGCATCGAAGAGTGCCCCGTGGACTGCATCTACGAGGGCGAGCGCATGCTCTACATCCACCCGGATGAGTGCGTGGACTGCGGTGCGTGCGAGCCCGTCTGCCCGGTGGAGGCGATCTTTTACGAAGACGACGTTCCGGACCAGTGGAAGGACTACTACAAGGCCAACGTCGAGTTCTTCGATGATCTCGGCTCGCCCGGCGGCGCGTCGAAGGTCGGCAAGATCAACAAAGACCACCCGATCATCGAGGTGCTCCCGCCGCAGGGAGACGAAAGCTGACCCTCGCCGACCGGCTGCCGCAGGTCAACTGGGACCTGCTTGATCCCTACCGGGACAAAGCCCGCGAGCACCCGGCCGGGATCGTGGACCTGTCGGTCGGCACGCCGGTAGACCCGGTACCGCAGCTCATCCAGCAGGCGCTTGCCGCCGCCGCCGACCGCCCCGGTTATCCGGCCACGCAGGGCACCCCGCAGCTGCGCGAAGCCGCCGCGGGCTGGCTGGCCCGTGCACACGGCGTAACCGTCGCGCCGGACGCGGTACTGCCGGTGATCGGCACCAAGGAATTCATCGCCTGGCTGCCCACGGTGCTGGGCTGCGGCCCGGCCGATACGGTGGTGTACCCCGAGCTCGCGTACCCGACCTACGGGATCGGCGCGCTGCTGGCCGGCGCGCAGGCGGTGGCCACTGACGGGCTGGTCTCGCTCGGACCCGAGCGTGTCCGCCTGGTCTGGGTGAACTCCCCGGCGAACCCCACCGGCCGCGTGCTGCCCGCCTCGCACCTGGCCAAGATGGCCGGCTGGGCCAGGGAACGGGGCGCGGTGCTGGCTTCCGACGAGTGCTACCTCGACCTGGGCTTCGGCACGCGCCCGCTCTCCGTCCTGCACCCGGATGCCTGCGGCGGGTCGCATCAGGGTCTGCTCGCCGTCCACTCACTGTCCAAGCGGTCCAACCTGGCCGGGTACCGGGCCGGGCTCGTGACCGGCGATCCGGCCCTCGTCGGCCAGTTGCTGGAGATCCGCCGGCACGCCGGGATGATGGCGCCGGCGCCGGTCCAGGCGGCCATGACCGCCGCCCTGGATGACGACGAGCACGCCGCGCGGCAGCGGGACCGGTACGCGGCCCGGCGCGCGCTGCTCCGGGAAGCGCTCGAGCAAGCCGGCTGGCAGATCGAGCACTCGCAAGCGGGCCTGTACCTGTGGGCCTGCCACCCCCGCTACGACGCGTGGGCCTCGGTGGCCGCGCTGGCCGAGGCCGGCATCCTGGTCGCGCCCGGTGAGTTCTACGGCGCGGCGGGGGCCCGCCACATCCGGGTGGCGCTCACCGCCACGGACGAGCGGGTGCGCTCGGCCGCCGACCGGCTGGCCGAGCTCACGGTGCGGTAACCGCCCGCCGACGCGCGGCCGGCAGCCCGCTCGGTCCGGCCCAGGCGGCTACCTGACTGATCTTCCTGTCAGGTAGCCGAAGAACTAGGCTGATGATCATCAAAGTGACGGGGTGCTTGCCCAGTGATCGAGGGGACTTGACATGACATCAGCGGGCCGTCCTGTGGTTTTCGTCCATGGCCTGTGGCTGCACGCGACGTCGTGGGGCCCGTGGGCCGAGTTCTTCGGCGCGGCGGGGTATGCGCCGCTGGCACCGGGCTGGCCCGGCGACGCGGATACGGCGGAGGGCACGCGAAGCCAGCCTGACCGGGTCGCCGGGAAGGGCATCGACGACGTGGTCGAGCACTACGCCCGGATCATCGCCGACCTTGACTCGCCGCCGATTGTCATCGGCCACTCGTTCGGCGGCCTGATCGCCCAGCGGCTGCTCGGGCAGGACCTGGCTGCCGCCGCGGTGGCCATCGACCCCGCGCCGGCCAAGGGCGTCTACTACCTGCCGCCCTCGGCGCTGAGGGTGGCGTCGATCGCGCTGCGCAGGCCGGCCAACAGGAATCTGGCGGTGGCTCTCACCCCCGAGCAGTTCCGCTACGGCTTCGGCAACGCCATAGCTGAGCAGGAGTCCGCCGAACTGTACGACCGCTGGGCCATCCCGTCGCCGGGCAAGCCGCTGTTCGAGGACGCGCTGGCCAACTTCACGCCGTCCTCGCCCGCGAAGGTCAACACGGGCAACAAGTCCCGCGGGCCGCTGCTGATCACCGCGGGCGGCAAGGACCATACCGTCCCGCACGCGATCTCGACCGCGACCCGCAGGCTCTACCACAAGTCACCCGCGGTCACCGACCTCAAAGAGTTCCCCGACCGCGGCCACTCACTCACCATCGACCACGGCTGGCGCGAGGTCGCCCAAGAGGCCCTGGACTGGCTCCGCCAACGCTCGTTCTGACCGCGCGGGCCGTGTCGCGCGGGGGCGGCCGGCGGTGGCGGCGCGGCGGTGGGCGGCGTGCGAGAGGACGCTGCGGGGACGGCGTGAGGAAGGGCCGGCCGAGGGAGGGCCGTGGCGTTCGTAGGCTGACGGGGTGCTGAAGCTTTACGACACGCGGACGCGACAGGTGGAAACGGCAGGGGCGGGGCAGCGGGGCACGCTGCGCGTGTACACCTGCGGGCCGACCGTGTACCGGTACGCCCACGTCGGCAACCTGCGCTCCTACCTGCTGTCCGACCTGATCCGGAGGGTCGCCGAGCGGCGCGGGCGGTACGTGGCGGTCTGCCAGAACATCACCGACGTCGGCCACCTGACCGACGACAGCGACCCGGACGCGTCCGGCGAGGACAAGGTCCTCACCCAGGCCCGGTCTGAGGGCAGGACCGCGCTGGAAATCGCCCGGCACTACGAGGACGCGTTCCGGGCCGACCTGGACGCGCTGAACATCCGGCCGGCCGACTACTCGCCGCGGGCCTCAGAGTCGATCGACCTCATGATCGACCTGATCGCCAGGCTGATAGACAGCGGGCATGCCTACGTAGCGGACGGGTCGGTGCTGTTCGACGCGCGGTCGTTCCGGGGCTATGGCGAGCTGTCCGGGAACCGGCTCACCGACCTGCAGCCCGGCCACCGGTCCGGCGGCAGCGTGGACGCCAGCAAGAGGTTCCACGCCGACTGGGCGCTGTGGAAACCCGCGGCCGGGCGCACCGAGCTCGTATGGCCGACGCCGTGGGGTACCGGCTTCCCGGGCTGGCACACCGAGTGCTCGGCCATGTCGCTGCATTACCTCGGCGAGCATATCGACATCCACACCGGCGGCATCGACCTGCGCTTCCCGCACCACGAGAACGAGCGGGCCCAGTCCAACGCGGTCACCGGGCACAACGTGGTGCGGCAGTGGGTGCACGGCGAGCACCTGTTGTTCGAAGGGCGCAAGATGGCCAAGTCCACCGGGAACGTGGTGCTGCTGTCCGAGCTGACCGCGCGCGGACTGGACCCGCTGGCGCTGCGGCTCGCGTTCCTCGAGCATCGCTACCGGCAGCAGATGAACCTCGGCTGGGACACGCTGGAGGCGGCGGACAAGACGCTGCGCCGCTGGCGGGAGCGGGTGGCGAGCTGGGCGTGCTCGCCGAGCGCGGTCATGCCGTCGCGGTATACCGACGCGGTCACCGCGGCTTTCGACAACGACCTGGACACCGCGACCGGGTTGCGGACGCTGCGCGCGCTCGAGCGGGACGAATCCGTGCCGCCGGGAGCCAGGTTCGAGGCGTTCGCGCACCTGGACCAGCTGCTCGGCCTGGATCTGGCCCGCGACGTCGGCAAGCCGACCACGGCACCGCGGCTGCCCGAGGGTGCGGCTGCCCTGCTCGAGGCGCGCGCCCGGGCGCGTGAGGCGCGCGACTGGGCGGGCTCCGACCGGCTGCGCGACGAACTGGCGGCCCTGGGGGTGACGGTCACTGACACCCCCGAGGGTCAGTCCTGGACGGTCCGCTTACGCCCGACCCCGCCCCACAGGGCTGAGGGGGTAGCAGCCTCGGCGTCCGATCCGGGCCGCCACTTGGGCACCGGCACGAGGCCGGGCTCCACCAGCTCCAGCCCGGCGAAGAACGGGGCGACCTCGTCGCGGCCGCGGAAGGTAACCTTCTCGGCCATCAGCCGGTTGAGCCGTCGGCCCATCTCCGCCATGGCCTCGGCCGCGATGTCCGACGCTGGATGGGACAACGCGAGATAGCTGCCCTCAGGCAGCGCGCCAACGAGGCCAGCCACGATCCCGTAGGGGTCCTCGTCGTTGTCGATGTGCTGCAGGATGGCCATCAGCGTGATCGCGACCGGCCGGGAGAAGTCAAGCAGCCGTCCCGCCTCGTCCAAGATCCTGCCTGGGTCACGCAGGTCACAGTCGACGTAGGCGGTCTGGCCTTCCGGGCTGCTGACCAGCAGCGCGCGGGCGTGGGCCAGGACCATCGGATCGTTGTCCACGTAGACCACGCGGGCCGGCGGCGTGACCGACTGGGCGACCTGGTGGGTGTTGTTCGCGGTCGGGATGCCGGTGCCGATGTCGAGGAACTGCCTGATGCCGGCCTCGGCCGCCAGGTAGCTCACCGCGCGACCCAGGAACGCACGGTTCGCGCGCACGGAGAAGACCAGGTCCGGATAGGCCTCGAGAGCCTGGTCGCCCGCGTCCCTGTCGACCTGGTAATTGTCCTTGCCGCCCAGCCAGTAGTCGTACACCCTGGCCACGTGGGCCACGCCGGTGTCCAGTTGCGGCGGTGTGCCTTCTGCCATCGGGTTTCCTTCCGCCCCGTGCCGCAGGAGCCTCGGCGCGCGGAATCACTCTATCGGGCGGGTACCCTCAAGCAGGGTTCGACGCCTGCTTCCAGGATGGTGCAATAAATAGTTCCTCTGCGGCCGGACCGCACAACGAATCTTCGTATAGACGCAAGAGCAGCATATGCTCATTGCTCAACCAGGCGCCTTAGGCTGGACGCCTGATAGCTGTGATCACCGCGGGCAGGAAGGGCAGGATGACCGCGCCGGGAACAGACGCGTTTGCGCAAGCCAGGACCTACCTGATGTGCCCGCCTCGATACTTCGGGGTCAGCTACGCGAGCGGGCCGAAGTGCCGCACGCTCGAGCTGAGGACGGCAAGGGAGGAATCACTATGACGACGTCAGCCGAACTTCGGGCCCAGACCCTGGCGCACAGCGCGCACAACTACGATCCGCTGCCGGTAGTGATCTGCGAGGCCGACGGCGCCTGGGTGACCGACGTAGAAGGCCGCCGGTACCTGGACATGCTGGCCGCGTACTCGGCGATCAACTTCGGCCACCGTCATCCGCGTCTGGTGGCGGCGGCGCTGCGTCAGCTGGAGCGGGTCACGCTGGTCAGCCGGGCGTTTGATCACGACCAGTTCGGGCCGTTCTGTGCCGAGCTGGCCGCGCTGGCCGGCCTGGACATGGTGCTCCCGATGAACACCGGCGCCGAGGCGGTGGAGACCGCGATCAAGACCGCGCGCAAGTGGGGCTACGAGATCAAGGGCGTCCCGGACGGCCAGGCCGTGATCATCGCGTTCGAGGGCAACTTCCACGGCCGCACCACTACCATCGTGAGCTTCTCCACCGACGATGACGCGCGCGCGTCGTACGGGCCGTACACGCCGGGGTTCCGGGTGGTGCCCTACGGCGACCTGGACGCGCTGGCCGCGGCGTTCGACGATCGCGTGGTGGGCGTGCTGGTCGAGCCCGTCCAGGGCGAGGCCGGGGTGCTGGTGCCGCCGCCGGGATTCCTGGCCGGCCTGCGGTCGCTGTGCACCGAGTGGGGCGCGCTGATGATGGCCGACGAGATCCAGTCCGGGCTGGGCCGGACCGGCGACACGTTCGCGTGCCAGCACGAGGACGTGGTGCCGGACATGTACGTACTGGGCAAGGCGCTGGGCGGCGGCATCGTCCCGGTGTCGGCGGTGGTGTCGCGCGCTGACGTGCTGGGCGTGTTCCAGCCGGGGCAGCACGGGTCGACGTTCGGCGGCAACCCGCTGGCCTGCGCGGTCGGCCGCGAGGTGATCGCGATGCTATCCACCGGGGAGTACCAGGAGCGCTCGGCAAAGCTGGGCGCGCACATGCACGACCGGCTGGCCGCGCTGCCCGCGTCCGCCGTGCGCCAGGTGCGGGGCCGCGGTCTGTGGGCGGGCGTGGAATTCAGCTCGCTGACCGGGCGCGAAGCGTGCCGGCGGCTGGCCGCGCAGGGCGTGCTGGCCAAGGATACGCACGGCACGACGATCCGGCTGGCGCCGCCGCTAATGGTCGGCGAGAACGACCTAGACTGGGCGCTGGACCGGATTGAGGAAGTCGCCGCCAGCTAGAGCCTGCCTGGCAGGCTCCAGGCCTACTCGGGCACGTCTTGAAGCTCGTCGTCGAGGCGCCGGTACTGGCCGGCGTAGTAGAGCAGCGGGCGGCCCGGCGATCGGGGTCCGCTCACCCCGATGACCTCGCCGACGACGATGCTGTGATCACCGCCGTCGTGCACGGCGGTGGTCCGGCACTCCAGCGCGGATAGCGCGCTATCCAGGATGGGCGCGCCGGTCAGCGGACCGGGATGAGAGGGGATCTCGTCGAGCTGGCCCGCCAGCGGCCGACCGCGGGTAGCCAGCCAGCGGGAGACTTTCTCCGAGTCCTCGTGGAGCACGCTCACCGCCCAGCTGCCCGCGGCCAGCACCGCGTCGTGGAACCGCGCGATCTTCTCCGCGCAGAACAGCACCAGCAGCGGATCGAGCGACACCGAGGTGAACGCGCTTACGGTCATGATGTGCGGGACGCCGTCCAGGATGGTGGAAACGACCACGATGCCGGTAGGGAATCGCCCCGCGGCAAGCCGGAACGCGGCAGGGTCAACCCCGGTCATGCGCAGGTCCTGGTCCAGACGGTGATGTCCGGGAACCGCCGCCGCCTACCGTACGGAAGCGTGCCGCCGACCGGCCCGTGGTCGCCAGCGCGGACCCTACGCCGAGCAGCGCGCACACCGCCCCCGCGTACAGGTACCACTCGCCCGCGGTGGTGTTCGCGATGATCACGCTGCCTCCGGCGACCGGCATGGCCAGCCCGAACGAGGCCAGGAACCAGCCGATCGCCGGGACCAGCGCACCGACGATGGTGCCCATCGCCCAGCCCGCCAGCCCGCAGGTGATGCCGATGGCCAGGGCGAAGCCGATGGCGGCCAGCGGGACCCCGCCGAAGACGGCCCGGCTGTACTGGAAAGACCCGAGCACGCCCTCGACCAGGCCGAGCAGGAAGAGCACGGCGTAGGCGCCGCCGGTGATGAAGGCCTGCGCGCGCGGGGAGGCCCACTCCGCGGCGGGCGGTGGCAGCTGCGTGATTCCCACGGGCAGCAGGGTATCTCGGACTGCCGACGCTCAAGTCGCTAGGCGCTGCCGGAACCCAGGCCGCTACGCGGTACCGCCGAACGGATCGCTAGGCGATACCCGCGAACAGGTCCTGCTCGCGGGCCTGCGCGTCGCCACCCGGACCGCCGGCCAGGAGGGTGTAGCACTCGTGCCTGGTGACCTCGCGGCGGACCCGGTCGGACAGCGCGAAGTGGTGGCCCTCCACGATGATCTGGGTCGCGTGCGCGCGCATCGCGGCGAGCTTGGCGGGCAGGTACTCGGTGCCGTCGATCTCGGTCGTCACCTGGGCGGAGCCGGCGCTGGCCGCGGCGTAGAACTTGGCCACCGGTACCGGCCCCCCCGCACTGAGCTGGAAGGCGCGCCAGGCCACCCGGTGGGCCTGGATGTGGTCCGGGTGACCGTAGCCGCCTTCGGCGTCGTAGCTGACCATGACCTGCGGGCGGACCTCGTGGATCACGGCGGCGAGCTCGGTGGCGGCCGCGTCGACGTCGGCCCGCCAGAAGCACCGGAGATCGTCATTGCCCGGCGTGCCCATCATCCCAGAGTCGCGCCACCGGCCCGGGCCGCCGAGGAAGCGGTGGTCCGTGACGCCGAGCGCGGCGCAGGCCGCGTCGAGTTCGCCGATCCGGTACTGGCCCAGCCGGTCGTCGCGGTCGGCGGCCAGGTGGGCGAGGCCAGGCGGGATGATCTCGCCCAGTTCGCCCAGCGTGCAGGTGACCAGGGCGACGTGCGTGCCCCGTGCGGCGCACTTGGCCATGGTCGCGCCGGTGCCGATGGACTCGTCATCGGGGTGCGCGTGCACGAGCAGCAGCCTGCGGCCGCCTGGCGGAGTCATGCCGCAGAGAGTAACGGCCGAGTGTAGCCAGAGTCACATACCCGAATGGCCACCCCATGGCGCAGGCTGATATGGACTGGAATAGGTTGATCGGCAGCCCGGATCACCGGGCGGCCGCGCAGGTGTTCAGCAGCAAGGATGTCGGGCCATGACGCAGGCAACGGTTAGGCCATCCAGAACCAGGGCGCAGATAGCGGATAAGACCCTGCGCAAGGATCAGTGGTGGCGGGCTCCCGCCATCACGGCCGCCGCGCTGACCATCTGGGTGATCTACGCGACCGTGCGCGTGTTCATGGGGCACTGGTACTGGGTGCCCCAGTACCACTACCTGACGCCGTTCTACTCGCCGTGCGTCAGCGGCGAGTGCGCGCCCGGGTCGAGCAGCCTGGGCCAGTGGTTCCCCGCGGTGCCGCCGATCATCCCGTACGCGATCGTGTCGCTGCCGTTCGTGCTCGGCTTCCGGCTCAGCTGCTACTACTACCGGCGGGCCTACTACCGTGCGTTCTGGGAGTCGCCGCCCGCCTGCGCGGTGCGGGAACCGCACAAGTCTTACAGCGGCGAGACCAGGCTCCCGCTGATCCTGCAGAACCTGCACCGCTACTTCTTCTACCTGGCGATCCCGATCGCGATACTGCTGACCTACGACGTGACGCAGGCGTTCCGCGGCCCCAACGGCGACTTCGGGTTCGGCCTGGGCACGCTTATCTTGCTGGTGAACGTCATCCTGATCTGGGCGTACACGCTGTCTTGTCACTCGTGCCGGCACATCACCGGCGGCAGGCTGAAGAACTTTTCCCGGCATCCGGTCCGATACTGGATCTGGACGCAGATCTCGAAGCTGAACGCGCGGCACATGCTGTTCGCATGGCTCTCGCTCGGCACGCTGATGCTGGCGGACCTCTACATCTGGCTGGTATCCGCCGGCGTCTTCAGCGATCCGCGGATCTTCAACTGAAACAGGCGACGGCATGACGGACATGACGGACATCGAACGGCACTCCTACGACGTCGTGGTCATCGGCGCGGGCGGCTCGGGGCTGCGCGCGGCGATCGAGGCGCGGCTGCGCGGCAAGAAGACGGCGATCATTTCCAAGTCGCTGTTCGGCAAGGCGCACACCGTGATGGCCGAGGGCGGCGCGGCCGCGGCCATGGGCAACGCCAATCCGCGCGACAACTCCCAGGTGCACTTCCGCGACACGATGCGCGGCGGGAAGTTCCTGAACAACTGGCGGATGGCCGAACTGCACGCCAACGAGGCCCCGGACCGGGTGTGGGAGCTGGAGGCCTGGGGCGCGCTGTTCGACCGGACCAAGGACGGCAAGATCAGCCAGCGGAACTTCGGCGGGCACGAGTACCCACGGCTGGCGCACGTCGGCGACCGGACCGGCTTGGAGATGATCCGGACGCTGCAGCAGAAGGTGGTCGCGCTGCAGCAGGAGGACGCGATATCGCACGGCGACCCCGAGGCCATGATCAAGGTATTCGCCGAGACCACGATCACCCGGCTGCTTACCGACGGCGAGCGGATCGCCGGCGCGTTCGGCTACTTCCGAGACAGCGGCGCGTTCGTGTTGTTCGACGCGCCGGCCGTGGTGCTGGCCACCGGCGGCATCGGCAAGACCTACAAGGTCACCTCGAACTCGTGGGAGTACACCGGGGACGGCCACGCGCTGGCCCTGCTGGCCGGGGCAAAGCTGCTGAACATGGAGTTCGTCCAACTGCACCCGACCGGGATGGTCTGGCCGCCGTCGGTGAAGGGGCTGCTGGTCACCGAGTCGGTGCGCGGCGACGGGGGCGTGCTGCGCAACTCCGAGGGCAAGCGGTTCATGTTCAACTACGTGCCGGACGTGTTCCGGGCGCAGTACGCGGAGACCGAGGAGGAGGCCGACCGCTGGTACGCCGACCCGGACCATAACCGGCGGCCGCCCGAGCTGCTGCCCCGCGACGAGGTGGCCCGGTCGATCAACGCGGAGGTGAAGGCCGGCCGCGGGTCGCCGCACGACGGCGTGTTCCTGGACATCGCCAGCCGGCTGCCCGCCGAGGAGATCGAGCGCCGGCTGCCGTCCATGTGCCACCAGTTCAAGGAACTGGCCGACGTCGACATCACCAAGGAGCCGATGGAGGTCGGCCCGACCTGCCATTACGTGATGGGCGGCGTCGAGGTAGACCCGGACACCGCCGCGGCCGCCGTGCCCGGCCTGTTCGCCGCGGGCGAGGTCTCCGGCGGCATGCACGGCTCCAACCGGCTCGGCGGCAACTCGCTGTCCGACCTGCTGGTCTTCGGCCGCCGGGCCGGCATCGGCGCCGCGGACTACCTCGACGAGCTCGCGGCCAGGCCGGCCGCCTCCCCGGCCGATCTGGAGGCTGCGACCGAGGAGGCCATCGCACCGCTGGAGCGGGACGGCGGCGAGAACCCGTACGCCGTGCACGCGGAACTGCAGGACATCATGACCAACCTGGTCGGCCTCATCCGCACCGAGAAGGAGATGGCGCAGGCCCTGGGCGAGCTGGACAAGCTCAAGGAGCGGGCGCGCAAGGTCAGCGCCGGCGGTGGCCGCGGCTACAACCCCGGCTGGCACCTGGCCCTCGACCTGCGCAACATGCTGCTGGTCGCCGAGTGCGTGGCGCTCGCCGCCCTGGAACGGCAAGAGAGCCGCGGCGGGCACACGCGTGACGACTTCCCGCAGATGTCGCCGGAATGGCGCAAGATCAACCTGATCTGCACGCTCGATGGTGACCGGGTGGAGCTGACCAGGCAGCTGATGGTGCCCATGCGACCCGAACTGCTCGCGCTGTTCGAGCGCGACGAGCTGAAGAAATACCTGACCAACGAGGAGCTTCCCGCACCGTCCGCCGAGGCGACGGCGGCTGCTGGGTCTGAGGAGAAGCACTAATGGGTTACCAGGCTCAGCTCCGGATCTGGCGCGGCGACGCCGGCCGCGGTGAGCTCACCGACTACGAGGTCGACGTCAACGAGGGCGAGGTCGTCCTCGACGTGCTGCACCGGCTGCAGGCCACGCAGGCCGGCGACCTGGCCGTCCGGTGGAACTGCAAGGCAGGCAAGTGCGGTTCCTGCTCGATGGAAATCAACGGACGGCCCCGGCTTGCGTGCATGACCCGGATGTCTACGTTCGGGGAAGATGAGGTTCTGACCATCACGCCGATGCGCACCTTCCCGGTCATCAGGGATCTGGTGACCGACGTCTCCTTCAACTACGAGAAGGCGCGGGAGATCCCGTCGTTCACGCCCGATCCGGCGGTCAAGCCGGGCGAGTTCCGGATGCAGCAGGTGGACGTGAACCGCCCGCAGGAGTTCCGCAAGTGCATCGAGTGCTTCTTGTGCCAGAACACCTGCCACGTGATCCGGGACCACACGGATAACGAGGCCGCGTTCGCCGGGCCCCGGTTCCTGATGCGGGTGGCGGAGCTGGAAATGCACCCGGCGGACACCGCCGACCGGCGCGAGATCGCGCAGGACGACTTCGGGCTCGGTTACTGCAACATCACCAAGTGCTGCACCGAGGTCTGCCCGGAGCACATCAAGATCACCGACAACGC
>Ga0070716_100000498_pt1 | contig 16336 bp, 17 predicted proteins | sample LARL112metaG_FD_71395 | JGI IMG/M metagenome (GOLD analysis project Ga0070716, IMG submission 71395) | Corn, switchgrass and miscanthus rhizosphere microbial communities from Kellogg Biological Station, Michigan, USA - LAR L11-2 metaG | ecosystem: Host-associated > Plants > Roots > Rhizosphere... | reverse complement strand
CCGAACATCATTCTGGACGACGCCGATTTCTCCACTGCCATTCCGATGGCTGTCGCAGCCTGTTACCTGAACAACGGTCAAGCCTGCATCGCGGCTTCGCGCCTGATCGTGCCGGAAGACTGGCTGGACGAAGTGAAGAGATTGACCAAAGCGGCCGTCGAAAGAATCAAAATTGGCGATCCGAAGGACAAGGGCGTCACCCTCGGCCCATTGGCCAGCACAAAGCAGTACCAGCGCGTGCAGGAGTACATCAAGTCTGGGATCGAGGAAGGTGCGGAGCTCGTCATCGGCGGGGAAGGTCATCCTTCCGGACTTGAAGGTGGGAATTTCGTGAAGCCCACCGTGTTCGCCAACGTCACCCGCGAGATGCGTATCGCGAAGGAAGAAATCTTCGGACCGGTTCTGTCGATACTGACGTACAAGACGGAAGCCGAGGCCATAGAAATCGCCAATGACACCGAATTCGGGCTCATCGCCTACGTAAGCTCGGCGGACCCGGAAAGGGCCAACCGTGTGGCGCGCAAACTCGCCGCCGGCCGCGTCCTGATCAACACATTAAGTCACGATCCGTTTGCTCCCTTCGGTGGGTTCAAACAATCAGGAATTGGGCGAGAAGGCGGGATCTTTGGGCTGCAGGAATACCTGGAACCTAAAGCGATCATCAGCTAACCGGGAAATGTCCTGAAAAGGCAATGTCAGTTCCAGGCGAAATCAGCAGTGAGCGAAAGATGACCGTAAAAGCACCAGACCGTTTCAAAGTCGAGGATCCTCTGAAAATGCACCTCAGACCGGAAGGATACAAATCATGTCGCAGAGCATATCCACTTTGCTGACCCGCAATCTTGAGGACGTCTTCGGCGAAAATGATCCAGTGCGCCGGCGCGCGGCGATCGACGAGATCTTCACCAAAGATTGTGTGTTCTACGAACCCAGCGGGCACGTCTACCATGGGCGCGACGAGATCGATCGCGTCGCGGGCTCGATCCGGGCTACGCACGCGGACTATCGATATCAGCCAATTGGCGAGGCCGAGGAACTGGGTAATGCCGGGCGAATCCGATGGGTAGAGGGCCGCCCTGGTGAGGCGCCAGCCCTCGCCGGCACTGATTTCATCATCGCCCGAGACGGCCAGATCGCAGCCGTTTATCTCTTTTTCGATAAGCTGCCGTGAGATGGATTCTGTTAGCAGACCGGAGCTGACCCGCTTTTTCAAACTGAGCTCGGGACAATTTTTCGAAACAGCTGAACGCCATTAACGCAGCATGACAGCGAAATTGATAAGCTCTTACAACTACCGAAAGGAAACGCGAAATGAAAATCGTAACTTTGATTGCACGCATTTTACTGGGGCTGGTCTTTCTTGTGTTTGGCCTCAATGGTTTTTTGAATTTTCTCAACATGGGGCCTATGCCGACAGGACTGGCCGGACAATTCATGGGCGCGCTCTTTATGTCTCATTACTATTGGGTAGTCGCTGCGCTGCAAATCGCAGGTGGCTTACTGTTGCTGGTCAATCGTTTCGTGCCGCTGGCTTTGGTGCTGCTGGGCCCCGTGATTGTGAACATCCTTTGTTATCACGTGTTCTTGAACCACGCCGGCGCACCGCTCGCAATCGTCGTCACAGCCTTGTGGTTCATTGTCTTTTATGGTCATCGCCAATACTTCGCGGGGATTTTTGTCCAGCGAGCGTAATGAGCAAGTAACATTTCATGGGAGCTAATAATGTCTAAATGGACGTTTGAGCCCGGACACACGGCGGCTGAGTTTCGCGCCCGTCACATGATGGTGACTTACGTCAGAGGGCATTTCAAAAATATTCAGGGTACGCTTGAATTCGATCCTGAAGATCCAGCCAATTCCTCGGTCGAAGCACGGATTGATGCGCGAGCAATCTGGACCGGAGATGCACAACGCGACGATCATCTGCGCAGCTCAGATTTTCTTGGTGCGGAGAATCATCCGGAGATCACTTTCAAGGGCAATCAAGTTGAAGTCAAAGGCAAGCACGACTTCGCTGTCACCGGGGATCTCAGCATTCGCGGCGTTACTCGGAAAGCCACTCTGAACGTCACCTATCTCGGACAATGGGAGACGCCCTGGTGGGAAGATGGAATCGACAAGGGACCGAAGATGCGCGCGGGTTTTGTCGCCACCACGCGGATCAATCGCCACGATTTTGGCGTCAGCTGGCAAAGCACTATGGACCGCGGCGGGATTGTCGTGGGGAATGAAGTCGATATCGTCATCGATGCCGAGGCCGTGCTTGAAGATTGAGGTCAATCGAACACGGACTCAGGTTGAAGGGAGAAGCACGAAATGAAAAAGGTTTTGGGAGATGACGCATTGAATCAAATATTCCGCGAGGCCCGAACGCATGGTGCCTGGCTCGACAAACCTGTGAGCGACGAGACTCTTCGTCAATTGTATGATTTGATGAAATGGGGGCCGACCAGTGCCAACGGTAGTCCGGGCCGGCTTGTCTTTCTGCGCACTCGAGAAGCGAAAGAGCGTTTGCGGCCGGCGCTGGCTCCGGGAAACGTCGAGAAGACGATCGCAGCGCCGGTAACGGCGATCATCGCTTACGATCTGCTGTTTTTTGAAAAACTGCCGAAGCTATTCCCTTTCGCGCCCGGTATGCGTGATCTGTTCGCGCAGAACCCGCAGCTCGTCGAGGAGACTGCTAAGCGCAACTCTGCACTTCAGGGCGCCTATCTGATCATAGCGGCGCGCGCGCTTGGCCTCGATTGTGGCCCAATGTCAGGTTTTGATAACGCGAAGGTGGATGAGGAATTTTTCGGTGCCGGCAAAGAATGCGAAGGCTGTGAACAGGAGTTTTTCCCATCGGGCCACGTCAAGTCGAATTTCTTATGCAACCTTGGCTATGGCGACGAGTCGAAACTTTTCCCGAGAGGGCCGCGGCTGGCATTCACCGAGGCCTGCACGCTTCTATGACGATAGGCGAATGAACCTGCACAAGGAAAAAGAAATGACGACAAGTTTTGGGGAAACCTCAACAACTGATGATGTTTTGACAGGTGTGAATCTACGCGGTAAGCGGATCCTTGTTACCGGTGTCTCAGCAGGCCTGGGAGTGGAGACGGCTCGAGCGCTCACCGCACACGGCGCACAAGTCGTGGGTGCAGCGCGGGATTTGGTTAAGGCTAAAGCGGCGACTGAGCAGGTGCGGAAAGACACTAATGCCAATGACGGGATGTTCGAACTGATTGAGCTCGATCTGGCCAACCTAAAGAGTGTCCGTGCCTGCGCTGACGGACTCCTGGCCAAGGGTGAACCCTTCGATGTGATCATCGCGAATGCCGGAGTGATGGCGACGCCATTCGGCCGTACAGCAGACGGATTTGAGACTCAGTTTGGCACCAATCATCTCGGTCATTTCGTGTTGGTCAACCGAATTGCGTCTTTGCTCCGCGCCGGTGGGCGGCTGATCAGTCTGTCTTCTGCAGGTCATCGCTTTGCCAATGTCGACCTGGAAGATCCCAACTTTGAGCGGACGCCCTATGAACCATTCGTCGCCTATGGCCGCTCAAAGACTGCAAACGCTCTCTTCGCCGTTGCGTTCGACAAACGGCACCGCGACAGTGGCGTGCGTGCTGCCGCGGTGCATCCGGGCGGCATACGGACTGAATTGGGTCGCTACATGGACCAGAGTCTCTTTCAAGAGATGCTGAACCAGACAAACCAACAGCGTGCTGCCGCGGGTGAAGAGGCTTATCAGTTGAAGACCATTCCACAGGGGGCTGCAACTTCTGTGTGGGCCGCAGTTGTTGCTCCCGCAGACGAGATCGGCGGCCGATATTGCGAGAACTGCCACGTGGGCCACATTGTTCCGGACGACGTGACGCTCAACGTCGGTAGCGAAGGGGTCCGAGGATACGCGCTGGATCCAAATAATGCAGAGGCACTCTGGAAGAAAAGCGAAGAACTCGTCGGCGAGTCATTCACGTAACGCACCGTTTTTTGAATCGAAGGAAGGAAAGACTCCAATGACGAAAGAGCCAAAGCTGGGAGGCACGTACACTCTTTCTGATGCGACAATGACCGTGTACAGGATGGGCTATGGCGCCATGCAACTCGCTGGTCCACAAGTTTGGGGACCGCCTCGCGATGTCGACGCTGCCATTGCGGTTCTGCGAGAGGCGATCACCGCGGGCGTGAACCACATTGATACCAGCGACTTCTATGGTCCACATGTGACCAATCAGATAATTAAGCGGGCACTGCATCCTTATCCGGACGGTCTTGTGATCGTCACCAAAGTGGGTGCTCGCCGTGGTGAGGACAAGTCCTGGCCGCATGCGCTTTCGCGTCAGGAATTGATTGATGCCGTCCACGACAACCTGAGAAATCTCGGACTCGACAGACTTGATGTGGTCAACCTTCGAGTGGGAGGAATATCGGAACCATCGGAAGGATCGATTAAAGAACCGCTGACGGTGCTTGCCGAACTCAAGCAGCAAGGGTTGATCCGTCATCTCGGCCTCAGCAACGTCACTCCTAAGCAGCTGGCCGAGGCTCAGACGATCACCGAAATAGTCTGCGTCCAGAACTTCTACAATGTGGCACACCGGAACGATGACGAGTTCATCGATGAACTCGCGAAGCAAGGCATCGCTTATGTGCCGTTCTTCCCGCTTGGCGGATTCACTCCCTTGCAGTCTTCGGCGCTTGACGCAGCGGCGTCGTCAGTGCAGGCCACGCCGATGCAGGTGGCGCTTGCGTGGCTTTTGCAGCGTTCGCCAAATATCCTGCTCATCCCCGGCACATCTTCAGTCCAGCATCTTCGCGAGAATCTTGAGGCTGCAGCATTGCAACTTCCTACAGAAATAATCGCCAATCTTGAAACCATCAATGAAATGCCGGAAGCGTTTACGAAGAGCAGTACTACAAAGTAGCGGCTGCGAATTCGGAGAGAGGTCTTCGTCTTTGGATCGCTCGCACAGACGAACACGACGATGAGAAGGAAGACAGTCTTTCTATTTGACGTAGATAACACGCTGCTCGACAACGATCGTGTGACCGCCGACCTGAGAGATCATTTGGAACGTGAGGTTGGTCACGAGCGGCAAGAGCGCTACTGGTCGATTTTCGAAGAGCTGCGAGCAGAAGTTGGGTACGCAGATTATCTGGGCGCTATCCGGCAGATCACTACGTTTTAGTCGATGACAAGCTACGTATCCTGGCTGCGGTCAAAGATGTCTGGGATGAATATGTCACGACCGTATTCGTGCGACAGGGCCATTACGCCCATGACGACAAGGCAATGAGCGGCTACCGATCTGCCGATTACACAATCGAGTGCATCGCAGATCTCGTGAAACTCGATTTTGGCGAGATCGGGAAAGAATAGAAAAACGAGGATGCTCTGGTTTTTTGGAAAAGCCAGCATGGAGATTGAAGATGTCCGAGTTGCCAGACGATATCCTTGAACTTCAACAATTAGCGTTCCGCTATTTTTTGGATCACACAAATGCCCGGAATGGACTCGTGGCCGACAACACCCGCGAAGATTCGCCCTGCAGCATTGCGGCCACGGGGCTGGGATTGAGCAGTTATCCGGTAGCAGTGAACAATGGTTGGTTAAAACGTGCGGACGCCGCCGAACGCGTTCTCACCGCGCTGCGATTCTTTGAGCACAGCCCGCAGGGGCCCGAGCCCGACACGACTGGGTACAAGGGGTTCTATTATCATTTTCTGGAAATGGAAAATGGTAGACGCGCCGGACAGTGCGAGCTTTCCACCGTCGACAGCGCGTTTCTGCTGGCGGGGATGCTTTTGGCAGGGACGTTTTTTGACGCTGATGCACCGGTTGAGCGTGAAATCCGCGAAACCGCCGACGCCCTGTATCGGCGCGCCGATTGGCAGTGGGCCTTATACGGCGTTCCGAGCGACGAGAACGGCTGGCCGACCATGAGCGTCGAAGACGTCACGATAATCCACGGAGGCACGCCAGAGAACGGTTTCATCAGTTATCGATACCAGGGATACGATGAATCGCTGCTGATGCACGTGCTCGCACTTGGCTCGACAACCTTCGCGCTGCCTCCGGAGTGCTACGGGTCGTGGCAGAAAACGTTCGACTGGAGAAAACTTTACGGAATCGAATACCTACACATGGGGCCGCTCTTTATCCACCAGCTCAGCCACAGTTGGCTCGATCTACGCGGAATTGTCGATGGGTTCATGCAAGACAAGGGACTCGACTATTTTGAGAACAGTCGCCGCGCCACGAGCGTGCAGCGCAGTTATGCCGAGGAGAATCCGCAAAAATTCCGCGGGTATGGGCCGCTCTGCTGGGGCATAAGCGCCAGCGACGGCCCTGGCCCTGCTGCGAAAACCATCGATACAGTCGATCGAGTTTTCTCGATGTACGAAGCCCGAGGCTTACCCAACGGACCTGATGATGGCACGCTCGCGCCCGGCGCCGTCGCTGCATCGCTGCCCTTTGCACCGGAGCTTGTTATTGACACGCTGCGAGAGTTGGTTCGTGCGCATCCCGCCTTGCGCAGCGAATATGGTCTGCGCGCCAGCTTTAATCCGACCTTCGGCGATTGGGTCAGTTCGCTGAATTACGGCTTAGACCAGGGCCCGATCGTCATGATGATCGAGAACCACCGGACCGGTCTTGTGTGGAATCTCATGCGACGAAGTCCGTACATCTGGCGAGGATTACGGAAGGCCGGATTCAGCGGCGGATGGCTGGAATCAGAACGCGAACCGGAATGCCCAGAGGCCGTCAAGGGCCGGTGGCGCGAGCGAGGCACGCCATTCAGCAAGTTGTTCCAGGGCGCAAAGAAAAGCGAACGAACGGATCCGCATCCGACGGCAACCATGCGCGCCGCGAGGATCCATTCTTACGGCGATCCGACCGGCGTCAAAATTGTTCGGGCTCCTCGACCCGAGCCGGGGCGCGGTCAGGCACTGATCCGCGTGAAAGCAACTGGTGTGAACCCGCTGGACTGGATGGTCGCCGAAGGAAAGGCCCGCTCGTGGCTCGACCATCGACTGCCGTTGACCCTGGGCTGGGAGTTGGCTGGAATCGTCGAGAAATTAGGTGATGATGCGGGACGGTTCAAGCTCGGCGATGAAGTCTTCGGTATGCTTCATCTGTCGGGAGATGGCGCCGATGCGGAGTTTGCCGTTGGCGACGAAATCGATTTGGCATTGAAGCCCAGCGGTCTCGATTTCCCCAGTGCGGCGGCAATACCCTTGGGCGCGCTGACGGCGTACCAGGCGCTATTTGACGCTGCGGAACTGCTTGCGGGGCAGACGGTGCTTATCCACGCGGCGGCGGGCGGAGTTGGATCGCTGGCGGTGCAACTTGCAAAGGCGCACGGCGCACGGGTGATCGGTACCGCTTCCGGCGCCGATCACATCAATCTAATCCGAAAACTCGGCTGCGACGAAGCGATCGACTATAAGACGACTCGCTTTGAAGATTATGTTCGCGACGTGGACGTGGTGCTTGATCCTCTGGGCGCTGATTCGCATAAGCGATCTTTCGCTGTCCTCAAGAAGGGCGGTATTCTCGTGGCGCTGTTGGAGGAGCCTCGGCAGGACCTCGCACGAGAAAGCGGCGTGCGCGCTATGATGATTGGCGTTAAGCCCGATGGCAAGCGCCTCGCGGAGATCGGAAAGATGATCGACGATGGCAAACTGCGACCCCTCGTTCAAGAGGTTCTTCCGCTGAAGCATGCCAAAAAGGCATTGGAACTCAGTCGCAGTCGACACGTCGGGGGAAAAATCGTTTTATCCGTCTGAGCGACGACATCGGCGCACTTTCGGAAGATGGTGAGACGCAGAAATCGAGAGCGAGATCCGGCCGATTGACAGCGAAGAAAAATGAGCGGCTACCGGTCTGCTGACTACACAATCGAGCGCATCGCAGATCTGTTGAAACCAGATTTTGGGCGCTCACCCAAAATCCGTTCCTCCGTTAGAATAAGAGTCACAACCGGTTCGAGTTGACCAGTCAAGAGGAGGACCAGCTCGTCTCGTTATTGAAGACTTTGACTGACGGATATAAGACACGTCAGTCTACCCTCAAAAGATTCCCCTGAGAGATTCAGTTTCTGTGGTTGGGATATACATATTCGTTCGATGATTTAGGAGGAAGCATGGTAGAAGCGAAGTCTTTACTGGTGAACAAGACGAGCAAGACTGCTCTCGGAAAAGCTGTGCGGCCCTCAGTTGATGTCGAGCGTCAGCGGCTAATGATCGGAAAGGAAAAGCATGGCACAAACAACTCTCTCAGAGATGTGATCCTTGGAGGACAGGATGGGCTGGTCAACATGTTGGGTATCGCGCTCGGAGTCGTTGCCGCGGGCGGGTCCACCCACGTTCTCGTCGTCACCGGGATTGCCGCGGCAATCACAGAGTCGATTTCAATGGGCGCCGTGGCGTATACGTCTTTCGGTTCGGACCGCGACTTCTATCTAGCCGAGAGAGCCCGTGAGCAGAAAGAAATCGCTGCACAACCCGAGGACGAGCGCGAGGAAATCAGGGAGATCTACGCCGCTAAGGGCTTCAACGGACAGTTGCTCGAGGATGTTGTTTCCACAATCACGTCAAATCGGGAAACCTGGGTGAACACGATGATGGATGAAGAACTCCATCTTCAACCCATTGCCCAACGAAGCCTGGTGCAGAGCGTAGTGATTGTCACGGTGGCAACCCTCATCGGTCACTTCATACCGATTGTGCCATTCATGGTTGTCGCGCGCACACCGGCTATTATTTTGGCAATAGCACTGAGCGCAGTGACGCTCTTTGCCGTGGGAGTTTATTCTGCGAAGACCCTGGTCGGAGACTGGCGTAAGAGCGGGATTCAAATGGTAGCTATCGGTCTCGGCGCGGCGGCGCTCGGTTTCTTGATTGGCCGCCTCTTCCACACAATGGGAAGTTGAATTGATGGCGTAGGAGGGCAAATGAATTCACTCACCAATGAAAGTACCCGTCTTGGTTTTATCGGCATCGGCAACATGGGAAGCCGTATGGCTAAGCGTTTGCTCGATCACGGTTATCAACTTATAGCGTACAACCGGAGTCGCAAAGCTGCCGAGGCGTTGGCTAAGTCCGGCGCCAAGGTCGCTGACAGCATCGCTGAACTCGCAGCCGAAGCGGACGTCGTCTTGTCGTCTCTTACCAACGACCAGGCAGTCAAGAGTGTGTACACCGATGAGAAAGGTGTGTTTGCGCATTTGCGTCAGGGCTCAGCAGTAATCGAGATGAGCACGGTGTTGCCGCCGACTTCGCGCCAACTGTACAAACTGAGTCATGAGGCGGGAGTGAAATTTCTGGACTCGCCGGTTTCCGGCAGCACGCCCGCAGCTGAACAGGGTACCTTGACGCTCTTCTGTGGCGGAGACGAGGAACTCTTTCAAGCCGCTCAACCAATCTTCAGCTCGATCGCCAGCCAATATTTTTATCTGGGCGGCAGCGGCTCGGGGACCGCGATGAAGCTTGTTGCGAATACCTTGTTGGGAGTTGGCATGCAAGCGATCGCCGAGTCGATTGCCCTGGGCCAGAAGGAAGGCCTCGATCGCCATCGATTGCTCGAGGTCTTATCGCATACGGCCGTTATAGCGCCTGCGCATCTTGGCAAGCTGTCACGAGCTGATGCCGGAGATTACAGCCCCCAGTTTGCAATTCGATTGATGAATAAAGATTTTGGGCTGGTTCTCGAAACCGCGGCTGCGTCGAAGGTTCCAATGCCGGCGACTGCGGCAGCGTTTCAAATGAACGTAGCGGAATTCGCTGAGGGCAAAGAGGAAGACTTCTCAGCTGTGATTCCGTTGATGGAGAGACTGGCGAGGGTGGAAACATCGAAAGCCGCGAATTGCCGAGCGGGCACGTCGTCGGTTTAGTAGTTCAAGTCTTAGATATTTACGCTGGCATCAGCTCTCGAATCTCTCTCGGTTCTTCACCTAGCCACTCGGGGTTCTCGGCAGTGCTATCAAAAATTGATGAGGTCTTAAACGGTTCGAAGTAGCCGTTCGCCGCTGCTTCACGGGTCTTCGCGAGCAATGCTTCGCGCTCGCCATTGCTGAGCGGATGAAATGATTTAATCGCTGCGAATGCCTGATCCAGAATCTCCATGCTGTCAATACCCGTGATAACGACCGAGGTAGGAAGATTCATCGCGTAGTGCAGACACTCAATCGGCGTTACTGTCTTCGACTTCAACAAAATGCCGTTCGCCATGCTCTTCATTCCCAACACGCCTATCTGCAGCTTCACTAACTCAGGTAAAACCCACTTTTCGAAACTGCGGTAATGGGCGTCCATAACATTCAAAGGCATCTGCACCGTATCGAAGTTGAAACCGTTTTCTTTGGCCACTTCGAGCATGTAGAGATGTATGCGCGGATCTTTGTGGCCGGTGAAGCCGATGTAACGTAGTTTCCCCGCGGCGCGGGCTTCACGCAGTGCTGCGTTCGCTCCTTCCGGATGAAAGATGCGATGCGGATCGTCGAATCGGATGATCTCATGATGCTGGACCAGATCGATGTAGTCGACACCTAAGCGCCGCAAAGATTCATCAAGTAGTCTGGCAGCCTCCTGTTTGGATCGTCCATCAATCTTGGTCATCACAAAAGCACGTTCGCGATAGCCGTCGCGCAGCGCTTTGCCCATGCGTATTTCGCTCGCGCCTTCGTTGTAATCCCAACTGTTGTCGAGGAAATTAATGCCGCGGTCGATTGCCGAGCGAACGATGCGAAGTGCCAACTGCTCATCAACAGTCTTCAGACCGAGATGCCAGCCACCTACGCCGATTGCCGACACCCTTTCTCCAGCGCTGCCCAGTGTTCGATAAATCATCTGGCGGCTCCCTTCTGCAGTCCAGTATTTTCGTACAATATTCGCCCAACCCCTGAACCTTAAGTGTGTGTTGAGCCTGGATCAAATTGCGAGTGACGCCGAACCCATGTTCCAAGGCCAACAAATCCTACTTTCATTCTTTACCTTCTTTCCGCAAAACGTGACCCCCACGTGTCAACTGAATTTTCGCATTTGGCGAATGAGAAATCCGAACCAAATGGTTACTATCGACAGAATAATAATCGTCACGATGCTTGTCATAAAGGGTTCGTTCCATACCAAAGCTACAATCTCGAAGACGCCAATAACGAACAGCCCGGGCAATTCCCAAAACACCACGGCACGATAGAAATCTCTTTCTTTACCGCGGGGCAAGGTAAGAAACTCATAGCCATCCCAAACCAGGTAAACCAGAAGAAAAACTAAGTAACAAAAGAGAATGACCTTGTGATTAGGGGGTCGGATGGGGTTATCTACGTCGATTGCTATTACGGTCGTGTAGAAGGCCAGGAGAAACACAATATCGCATAAGAAGGACCACCAATAGTAACGTTTGGTAAAAATGATATAAAGGTAGTCACAGACGTAAAATCCAATTGAAATGACAAGCAACGCCCATTTGATCCAGAGCATTGCGGTGGTTGGATATTGCTGCCTTAGTACGTGACCGATCGTGAAAAACAGTTGATACAGAATCGTCCCCAGCACTGCAGGATAGATCAATCCCAGCATTACCTCTTGTCTGATTGGTCTATTTGAGTCCTTCGCCACGGATGTAAGCGACCTTAATCAAGGATGATTTAGTTGTCGAATGATATCACCGGTCCTCGCGATTATTATTCCGGGCTGTTCGTCTGGCAGCGGCAGATGCTAAGGGAGTATCTTAGGCGGCGGCATTCACTTTTAGACATGAGCGCTTCCAAATCAAAACCAACCGTCGACTTGCAACAGATCGTTGACGTCATTCCGCAAACGATCACGGTCCTGGACCCGGACGGCACTATCATTTATGCGAATCAGGCAGTGCTGGATTACACAGGCCTAACGATTGACGACGTGATGGAGTCTGACTTTCGCGATCGGGTCTTTCATCCCGGAGACGTCAGGCGATTGCGCGACGAACGACAGCAGGCGCTATTGCGAGGCCAGCCATTCGAAAATGAGCAAAGGGCGCGAGGGAAGGACGGAAAGTACCGGTGGTTTCTCATTCGTTACAAGCCTCTGCTGGACGAGACCGGGCAGCCGCTGCGCTGGTACGCGAGCGGAACCGATATCGACGATCTCAAGCGAGCAGAAGCCAAGCTGCGACACGATCAGCGAGAACTAAGACAATTAGTCGATTCTCTCCCTCAGCACGTTCTCGTACTCGACGCTGAAGGCTCTATTCTTCAAGTGAACCGGATGATGCTTGATTATCTGGGACACACCTTAAAAGAGATGCAAGATCCAGCGACTGATGATCGAATCAAACGAGATCTTCATCCGGACGATTTGGAAAGAGTTCAAACCGAGCGAAAGGTCGGCTTGTCTCGGGGAGCTCCATTCGAGATTGAAAAGCGGTCGCTTGGGAAAGACGGGCAATTTCGCTGGTTTCTATTTCGGTATAAGCCACTGCTTGATGAAAAGGGTCATATCGCCAAATGGTTCGTGACAGCCACGGACATTGAGGATCGCAAACAAGCTGAAGAGCGAATGCGAAACGAAACATTCGCTCTGCGTGAGGAGATCGATCGGACTTCGATGTCCGAGGAGATTGTTGGATCATCGCGCCCGCTGCGACGAGTGCTGGCGCAGGTTGACAAGGTAGCGCCTACTGACTCGACTGTGCTTATCTTCGGTGAAACCGGCACAGGAAAAGAACTGATTGCGCGCTCGATTCACAAGCGGTCTAAACGCGCGGAGCGAGCATTCATTGCCGTGAATTGCGCCGCGACTCCGCCATCGCTCATCGCCTCAGAACTGTTTGGCCACGAAAAGGGTGCCTTCACCGGCGCGGCGCAGCGGCGGCTGGGCCGTTTTGAATCTGCGGACGGCGGTACGATCTTTCTGGACGAGGTAGGAGAATTGCCGCTCGAAACTCAGATCGCTCTGTTGCGAGTGCTTCAGGACAAGAAGATAGAGCGAATAGGAAGTAGTAAATCGATCTCTGTCGACATACGCGTGGTGGCCGCAACCAATCGTGATCTGAGCGCTGCGATAGCTGCCGGAACCTTTCGCCAGGATCTGTTTTATCGATTGAATGTCGTTCCCATTGAGATTCCTTCTTTGCGCGAGCGGAAAGATGACATTCCTCTACTAGTCGAATACCTGATCGATCGTTACGCACAGAAGACCGGTAAAAAGATCAGGAAAATGGAACGAAAGACGTTGGAGCTGTTTGAAGCTTACGACTGGCCCGGCAACGTTCGGGAGCTGCAAAACGTGGTCGAGCGTGCGGTGATCTTAAGTGACGGGGAGACCTTTGCAGTTGACGCCTCTTGGTTTGTAAAAGGATCGAAAGAGCCAATTGGTCCAACGATCCAGTTTGCGGATGAAGTGGCTCAACATGAGAAGGAATTGATTGAAGCTGCTTTGAAAGAATCGAAGGGCCGAGTATCAGGTCCATCCGGCGCAGCCGCGAAACTGGGAATACCGCGCCAGACACTCGATTCAAGAATCAAAGCCCTCGGTGTCGATAAGTATCGCTTTAAGGCGCGTTAGCTTCGCTCGGCGACAGACCGATTGCACATCGCCGCACCCTACCTGCCGATCTGCTGTAACGCCGTCACCCAGTTCTCAACGTGATAAGCGGACGCCAACTTGCCATTTTTCACCGTGAATATATCAATCGCCATTGTCTTAAAGCTCTTGCCGGTCGGTTTTGCTCCAAAGAACTCAGATGTGGGTGTGCCACTCGCCTCACCGCGCACCACGATTTGATTACCTATCGTTTGGATATCCTCAATTGTCCAGCGCAAATCCGGTACGGCTGAGCCAATCATCTTAAAAACTTCGGCTAGTTGGTCGCGCGTAAGCCAATCCTCATTTGTCCCGTACGATCTGTAATCAGGATTGCATGCTTCGGCCAGCAAGGCAGTCACATCTTTCTTGCCGGGCTGGTTCAGCGCGTCATACAGCGGCGCCACGATCAATTGCGCTTCGCTTTTCGTCAGTGGCGCGACAGCGGATTGATAGGCTGATTTAGCGAACGAAGTTCCAAACATCGGCAAACCACTCTTTGATTGTTCTTTCGTGGCTTCGTCCTGGATGACGTCCCAGTGTTCGGCCAAGACTCCGTTTTCTATTCTGACGACGTCGGCCACTATCCACGGAGCGGGCAATCCGTGACCTGAATAACGACCGTGGACGATAACAAAATCGCCTTCGGCCAAAATGACTCCGTGGATCCACTTGAGTGTGGCGGGGAGGTTCTTGATGAGGTTAAAGAGCCCTTCTCTCCCGGGTTCTATGTGTGCGCTGTGCTGGATGTAATCCGGCGACCAAAACTTCTCAGCTGCGGCATAGTCACGTTTGTTGAACAATGTGTCGAACGCCTCCAGAACCAGTTTTTTGTTCTGCTCCGTTGTAGTCATCGAGATCGTTTCTCCTGGTACAGACGTGCTTCAGAGCTTGACCCGCCATCGACTTGCGCATACCTCATCGGCTTTCTTACTAGTGAGGACTCTCCCGGTTTTAGGACCTCGATCGCTCTGTATGTTTCGTTCATATCGCTACCTAAAAAATGGATTACTGCTAATTCATATTTCGCTGCGCGTCGCCACCTGGTGACTATGTCTCAAGCAGTGTCTCCAGCGCCGCGGGCCACCGTTTCTCGAAGTCGTCGTCACGTTGGAGTCCGCGATCCAACAGGGCTTGGATTCGCTGCTGCGCTTCAGGCCATGTCAGCGCGTTCCCAAAAGAGGTGAAGGCGTCGAGGAGCCGGTCGGCGGATGGCAACGAGACATCGTTGACGAGATTCTTCGCCGCGGCGATGGCACGCCGGTCGAAGTAGGCAATCCGGCGCGCGAGCGCGTCGACGAAGCTGTCCAACTCCGCGTCCGGAAGTGCCCGGTTGACGTACCCGTATCGTTCCGCGGTGTCGCCATCGAAGTCGTTCGCGCCCAGAACGATTTCAAGCGCCCGACCGCGGCCGACCAGATGTGGGAGGCGCTCAGCACCGCCGCCACCGGGATGCAATCCCACACCGACTTCGGGTTGGCCGAGTCGCGTGTTCTCGCGCGATGCGAAGCGCATGTCGCAGGCGAGCACGAACTCGCTGCTCACGCCCCGGACACAGCCCCGGATCTTTGCAATGCTGACCACTGGGGATCTGGTGAGACGCACGAACGTATCCATCAGGATCGGGAGGCCTGAAGCCCCGACAGCAGTCATGATGTTCCCTAGCTTGCCGGTCAAATCAAAGTGGGCAAGATAGAAGTCAGGATTCGCGCTTTCGAATACGACGACCCGCAGGCTCGGGCTGGCGTTCATTCGCGCGAGCACATCCTGTAGGGCTTCGAATATGCTGGCATCGACGATGTTGAAAGGCGGATAGTCAAATACGACTCTCCAGTACGCAGGCGTTTCCTCGATCAATCGCACATGCTCCGCTGGATCAGTTTTTGTCATGGTTCACCCTTCTTGGACTTCGAATGAGCGGGACGGCGAGATGATCTTCTTCTCTTCATAGGAACGCATGCGCGCGAGTGCAGACTCGCTGACGCATAATTTCAAGAAGAGATTTCGTTCGAGCGCCAGTCCCTGCGCCAATGGCGTCTCGATGGCGCTGCGGACAAGACGTTTGATGTAAGCGACCGCTTCCGGAGGATGTAACGACAGGCGCCGCGCAATCTCCAACGCGCGATCGAGGGCCTTGCCGCTGACGGTTTCGTGCACCAAGCCTTTCCTTTCGGCTTCACGCGGACTGAGTGCCTTACCCATGAGAATGTGTATGAGCGCGGCTGGCGTTCCGATGGTGCGTGGCAGCCTTTGCGTGCCGCCGGCGCCGGGAACGAGTCCAAGGTGCGGCTCCAGGAATCCGATCAGGTAGTCGCCATCCTCAGCGATACGAAGATCGCAAGCTAACGCGAACTCGAAAGCGCCGGCTAGCGCTGTCCCGGAAATAGCGGCGATTACTGGTTTTGGCATGCTCTCGCACAGCGCCATGGCCTTATCGAAGAATCCCCCAAAATTCGCCCTCACGAGTGGGCTATCTCCATACAGGGTCTCGACCGACCGGGAGCGGATCGGCGGAGATCATTTTGTCCGAAAGCAGACGGCTGCAATTACCGGCTCGCAGAGCGAACATTGACGGAGGTGGCAGCCTCTTCGATGAGCTTGGCTGTTTCCTTCGGGTAAGACATATAGGCCACATGGCTCGCCTTCACCTCGACTGTCGTGGCCTTGGCGCGCTTCGCCATCATGCGCTCCTGATCCGGATTGATCGATCGGTCTTCGGAGGCCACCATGTACCAGGTGGGCTTGTGCTTCCAGGCGGGATTCGTAACCTTATGGGTGA
>Ga0070716_100000488_pt1 | contig 16448 bp, 8 predicted proteins | sample LARL112metaG_FD_71395 | JGI IMG/M metagenome (GOLD analysis project Ga0070716, IMG submission 71395) | Corn, switchgrass and miscanthus rhizosphere microbial communities from Kellogg Biological Station, Michigan, USA - LAR L11-2 metaG | ecosystem: Host-associated > Plants > Roots > Rhizosphere ... | reverse complement strand
TAGCGGAAGACGTCCCTCCAAAGTTGTTGAAGGAATTGTTCGGCCCTCCCGAGACGATACTCCCTGAGGGATGCGCGTTATGCAGAGCGGGTACAGAGATCTGCGTGCCATTTGGAATCCCTGTCACCTGGGAAAATTCGGCTCCAGCGGTACCTGGAGCTCCAACGACCAGAAATTGGCCCACCGAAAATCCGGCACTGCTCGCCACTTGAAGGGCTGTCGCGGCAGCCGCCGCGGCTGCAGTTGTGGTTGTTTGCACGGCGGCGTGGGAGGGTGCGTTTCCAGAAAAATCAGCAGGGGTGTTCGTGGTTGCCGTCACCGTTCCGTAGCTCAGCGGTGGATTGTAGGCGGCTCCCAGCGTGCTGTCACTGGGCGCACAGAAATCGATGGTTGTCGTCGCTCCGGCAAAATTGCTGTAAGGGGCGTGAACCTCGGTGACGCCATCTGTACCCAGGCTGGAAGCGGCGACACCAAAGGTCCGGTCGTACGCTGCCCATGGCCTCTGCAAGCTGAAATCGACACCGGCGTTGCCGGCCGAAAAGAACAGCAATACCCCTCTCCCTCCGCGGCCATAGGTTGTCAGGTAGTTGAACGAATCTTTCATAAGGCCAGAGATCGGCATTCCGATACTCGCGGACGCTCCGAAGCTATTGGTGATTACGTCCGCTCCCGGACTGATCGGAGCGGGAAATCCTGCCTTTGTGCTGGCAGGATCAAACCCAGCTGCCCAGATATAAGCGTCCGAGAACTCGGATTCTGCAGCGCCGCCATCGCCAGGAAAACGCATCGCCAGTAAGCGGCAATTTCCTGCCGAGCCCGCAACTCCTTCATTCTGCCCTGCGATCACCGACGGATTGTTCGTCAGTGCCGTGGAGATTCCAGCACAGCAAGTGCCGTGGCCTCCAGAACGGCTGGTGTTGTTGGCCACCATGTTGACGAAGTCAAACGCCTGATACACCTTCGTGGCGCCGCTGGACACGTTTCCCGTGAAATCCGGGTTAGTTACATCCACGCCTTCGTCCATGACACCGATAACTAGGCCAGGGTTGCCGAAGGTGAAGTTCGGATCAATGTCATCGCTAATGATTTGCCATGCGTCGGGACAATGGATCAGCGGCAGATGCCACTGCATGGGATACAGAAAATCTGTAGGATTGATGGCATCCAGCACGTTGGTCCCGATCAAGTCCGGCTCGGCGTACTCGACCAAGCCGCTCTCCACCAGGCGAGCGGCAGTTGTAAGAATGCCGTAGCTGGCTGGTCCGGCACTGCGCAGCAGAAATGCGTTTCCCGCTTGAGGGAACCTGCGCACCACTCCAAGTCCAAATCGTTTTGCGATGGCGGGCACGTCGTCAATGGTCACATGGCTCTTGAACTTCACAACCAAGTCATTTGCAAGAAACGCGAAGCTCTCCTTATCCATGCGGACAATGGGTCCGACCGCGCGAATCCCGGAAACCCGCGCGAGGTGGCTTTGAATCTGTACTTTCTGGTCATCGCTCGCGTTCTTCGGAAAGCGGAACACGTGGATGTTCTGCCGCGTGACGTGGGGCTCAACTTTCTCTTGGCTCAACTTCAACTCTTCAGCGACGCGTAATAGAAGCGCCAGAGTTTCTTTCGCCGTCTTGGGCTCAAGACCAACGGCGATTAGGTCTCTCGGGGGGTCAAACGGAACCTTCACCTCTCCCCGATACAAGAATGGAAGACCCTTCGGTCCCAGGATCATGGTTGCTTTGAGACCAGCGGGATCGACTTGGACTTCGCGCTGGTCGGACTCAAATCCAGGAGCCGCAGCGGACAACGTATAGCGTCCCGGAGCAATCGCCGACGCGCGATACAATCCCAAGTTCGAGTCAAACTTCGCTTCATAGCTGCGCGCTTCGTCCGAGGCCTTGAGTTGCACTCGCGCGTCACGCAAAGGGTTATTCTTGTGGTCGTAGACCGAGACCTCGACATTTTGTCTTTCTTGGACCGCCATAATCCCTCTCCTTGTCGAATCTCCACCGACTGGCTGCGTTTCCGGACGACTTGAATCTCTTCACTGCCCTTCTTACCTTCCGCTCCGGAGGCAGTCCCGGCGTGCAAGGTGAATGCAATGCGCTGACCCACAGACTCATCGGTGAAACCTAGCCAGGCCAAAACCCACCCAACAAAATTGCCCAACCGATTTCACTGCCGAGTGAACAACGGGTAACACTATGCACACCGCACTTCCCCTCAGGTTCACTGACGCGTCTTACACGGTTTGCATTTAGGCACACGCACTTCGAACACGAATCCGTTTCCCACCGGCACCCGTTTACCCGGGACCAGCGGTTTCAAGACTCCATTCACTTCGATCGTTGCTTTCGTCCCGGGCTGTGCCGTTTCTGGCACGTGCAGGTGAACCGGCTGGAGTACAGTTTCCCCGGGTTCCAGCACACGGCTTCTTACCCCCAGCAAAAGAGCTTTTCGGTTTGGCCTGGGATTGGGTGGCAAATGAGGAGCCACCACCTCCCAACCACGAGGTAACTTTTCACGGTTGATCAACGCTTCATACTCGACCGGAACGTCGAGGTGGTTGGTAATTGCCACCATCAGAAGCCGGTCGCCCGCCAGCGCGTCGACTGTTTCAAAATTGCGCCCACCAATATTGTTGCTGAGTTGGATTTGCGTGGTCAGCGGTCGATCGTCAGGATGCAGCACTATTGCACCCACGCACCAGTGATGTTCTCCCCAGATGTTCGTACCTGTCGGGACCGTCCAGGAGAACGTCACGGTGGTATCTCCCGCGGGAAGATTGACGGTTTGCTGACCGATGAGAACCGCGACTGGGTTGGGAAACTCCAGAGAAATCCGGGGATCGGTGTAGTACGCCCGCACGACGGCGCCGTTCTTGGTGACTCCGGCGTCGTTATGGACGACCACGTTGAGTGTAACGGTGCTCCCACCCACCAAAGTGACCGGGATTGTGGAGATATCTGGGCTAACCCAAAACGCGTGCGACCATCCAGCACCCGTCCAAACTGCGGACGGCTCCACGCCAGAGTCTCCGGCGTAGTCCTTGATCCACAGAGCCCGGCAGCCGGCGTCGTGGATCAGGGCTAGGGCCGCAGGCAGGTTCTCTTCATTGTTAGGAATAATCTGAGAGGCGGGCGGTGAGAATCCCGCCAAGCCACCGGTCGCGGGCCGCATCTCCGGCGTGAACGCCCCCATCCGGTATTGACTCCAGAAATAATCGGTGGCTTCTCCGGAAGAGGTGTACCAGATGTTTTCGCCGTAGGTTTCGCCGTGGACCGCCGCGATCTTACCGATACTGTCCTGGGCCACGTACGCCAACGTTGGCTCGCCCGGCGGATCGCTGGTCGTGTACGCCCACGGCCGCAAAAACAATTCGGAGAAGGTGTGGTAAGTGAGCATGGCCCAAGGGTTATGCCGGGCCGCAATGAAGTCGCGGAATGCGGTGGTTTCGGGCTCGCTGAATGGAGCCGTTCCTCGATAAGTATCGTCACTGGTGTTCGGCGAGGATCCGCTATCTAGTCCCCACTGGTATCCGTAGTTCCGGTTCAGGTCGACACCGAATGTGCCGTCGACGTTGTTGCGGCGATTCTTCCTCCAGTAGCGGTAGCCGTTAGGATCGGCCGTGTATGCGTAGCCATCCGGGTTCAGCACCGGAATGATCCAGATCTGCAGGTTGTTCATGCACCCTTGCAGTCCAGGATCGGTAGCATAATTCGTGAGCAGATATTCCGCCAGGCGTAGCGGCATTTCGGCCGCCAGCCATTCCCGCGCATGATGCAGACCAACAAACACCACGTCGCCTTTCGCGGAATCATCGACTCCTGGGTTCGTCGAAATCTTGATGCCCTGGATGGCGCGACCCTCAACCGAGGTCCCAATTGTGAACATCTGCGAAAGTGACGGGTGAGTAGTGGCCAGATTCGACAAGTCGCTGGCCAGTGTAGCCGGAGTGTGGTACTGCGTGAAGTCGATCTGCGCCAGAACATTCTGTGTGGCCCAAATCCACAGGATAATCCCAGTGAGCAATGTTCTCGTTTTCATCGGACCACACCTGGTGGGTCAGCGAGGATTTCAACTTCGAATCCGGCTGCCTTCAATTCATCAATACTGTCGTCGAATGCGCCGCCCAGAATGACGTAGCCCTTCTCCGACTTTGCGGTGTCATAGATATCGACACGCAGCCCACCCACTTCGGCTACCTGCTCCAATCGCGGGACAACGATGCGAACCTGGCGGGGGCGCGGCTCGCGGCGGCCCAGTTCTTCCACGACAAATCCAAGCCGCTCGAGGAGTTGCAGTTGCTTCAGCGTGGCGCGCACGACCCAATACTCGCGCTCGCGCAAGACGACAGTTGTTCCGGCTTTTGCGAGATCTTCTTCGGTGCCCTTCTTTCTTATCACCATGACCAAGCGAGTCAGGACGTCCTCTCGCTTCACGCGGACGGGCTCATATCCGTACCGGCGTAGCAACTGGTTGGCCTCCTCATTGCCGTAGTAGTAGAACGCGCGGGAGCGGATGAGGACGGGCTTGACTTTCAGTTCTTGCTCAATCAGTCCGGCCTCGATTGAGTCCTCAACGTCGATGCGGTAAAACGATCGACCCTGGTCGGTGGGCTGTTGGTAGTTTTGCGACGACTGTCCAGGGGACGTTGCTTCCAGGCTGAGCAGGGTCGAGAGACAGACGAGAACTAGAAGCCAAGATCGGAGCGACGGATTTCGTGCGGAAGTCTTGCTGTTCATAGAGCCACTCCTCGGGGGTGAACAATCAGCGCCTCACCTTCCCTCCCTCAGGCTCGCAACATGGGGTTAAGTCGAAGACCTCTTCCACACCTACTAACACGGCCCCCTGTTTGCGAAACTGAATGGAAGTTCGTGGAATGCATCCTGCACGCCTGCAACGGAAATGATGTGGGATCCTCGGAGTGATTCGCTGATGTGCCCGCGTATCTGGGAAGCGGCACAACACTGCACGCTGAACCGTAACGGCGAAACCTGTTACGAATGTGGAAACCAGACGAGGAACCTTCACGGCCGGGACTCCAATCTGCCCCGCCAGGGGCACACTGCGTGGGCGAAATCAGACGCCCTCAACCAACATGAGCGACGCCCAGGAGTCTAAATGTAAAGAAATGGGTCGAACAGCAGACTCATCGTCTACTACCCAGAATAGTGAAGTTAGGTCACAAAACGTTTCAACTACTAAGAATTCGTCAGTGTGCCCTTTCTCCAATTTGTTCACTCGAAAGGCGCTTGCGGCACTCTGCGATGTTGGCCATCGCAGTACATCCCGTTATGTTGTTGTCCCTCGACATACCGAGTAGTTACCTTGCGGGAGTGTCTGCCGATTGTCGCTGGCACACAGTAAGGTTCCTCGGAATCACCAACGGATAGTGCGCCTCAAGGAGTGAGCATCCATGATTCCAAGAATCTGCTTCGCGCGCCCTGAGTCTGGTCCGAATAGCATCTGCCGTTCGTCTCAAGCTTCCTGATTGGGCCGGCTCTGGTGGCAGCGCAAAGCACATCCAACGTCGTAATTCAGTGGAACAACGCGGCATTGCAAGGCGTTTGGGATTCCAAGCGGGTCCAACGATAGTGACACGTGCGATGGCAATTGTACGTAAGTGCGTGTACGACGCCTGGGCAGCGTACGACAAACGGGCGAGCGGAACACAACACGGAGGAACACTTCGACGACCCCCGACGGAGAGAACTCTTGCCAACAAAAATTAAGCGACCAGCTCTGCGACTTATCGTTGTGGTTCCTCAAAACCTACCGCGTCAAGGCAACCGTCTCGGCTTAGCATAGTAAGGTCGAGATTAGCGACGTGACTCTTGGTTCTGCCGATAGCCCACAAGTAAACAACAAATGCAGGTTGTCCGACGAGCAACAATCGGGGGAAGAAGAGATCAGGATTCACGAAAAGCGGGAGGGAAATTGTTGGTCGGCCCTAGCAGACGATTTTAGGACTCTCGTCCTGTGAAAACCGGTCGCGCCTGGGTAACTGTGTAGTAGGTAGGCGTAGGGGCGATGTGTTGCCCCCCGGTTTTGAAGATCACCTTGAGTGTTCTGACTGGATATGCAAATTTTCTACTCTACCCAATTCTTCTGCCGGTTTCCAGTGAAGGCGGTCTTACCCGTTTGGATTCATTTTGATCCGTTTGGGCCATGGATCTATCACGTTTCTATCACGGCAACTAGGTCTTCGAACCTGGACACTGGGGTTGAATCCACCTTCAGCTCGTCAGGAACAGCAACGAAGCAGCTCTTAGCGGTGCAGGAAAAGATAGGTAGAGGAGGCGGTCACCTATGACTTGGGTCATCCTGTGACCCACTCGCTAACTATTTCTCTCCCAACCGGAACGTCATCCCGACCGTGAAGCCGATTGGGTACCCGGGCGTCGCGTGCACCCGAAACGCTGACGCACCCGTGGGAGCCACTCTGGACTCCAGGTAGTTTTGGGTTTCCCAAAAGCGCTTGTTGTTCAGGTTATCGATCGCGAAGTTGAAGTCGATGCTGTGCCGAACCTGCTTGGAGACGCTCAGGTCAAGAACATCCAGGCCGGTTGCGCGGGGCACGGTGGGATCTGAACCGTCCAGGATGTAGCCGCTGATGTGTCGATAGCGGAGGGACCCGTTAAAGCCGCGCCAGTCCGAGACTGTGAGTCCCGAATTAGCAACTGAGTGGGGCGCGCTGTCCACGTATATGCGGGGGGACCCCAAGTAAAAGGCATTGGAAACCTGTGTGAAACCTCCGTTCAGCGCAAGGCGCCGAAGAATCTGAACCGATGTCTTCGCTTCCCATCCGTACGAACGGCTCGGGCCTTTGAACTCGAAACTGCCATCATCCGGAATGTAGACCTGTTCATTGGAACGATTGATCAGAAAGACGTCGGTGCTTAGGGAAAACCGCCTCAAGTTGTAGGAATCGCCAATCTGGTAGAAGTCGGTAGTCGAAACCTTGGATGCACTTGGCTGCTGAACTACGCCGCGGGCATCTTGACTGGAAATTCCACGCCCGTAACTGGAGTAAAGCGTGAATGGCACGTGACTCGAAGGGGTGTAGGAAATATTCGCCTTCGGCTGGAAGCGCGATGCGCCCTGAAGACCGCTGTGCGCCGGGTCAATGTGATCGTCCACGTCAAACCGGAAGTAGTCAAAACGCAGCCCAGCGTCAAAATGCAGCCTCCCAGCCAGCAAGTCCACACCCTGCTGGACATATCCGGCAACGTTTGTGACGTGAGCATGCGCGCTGGTCGTGACAGCTTGCACGTGTCGCGCTTCGGTCTGGTTCAATCCAACGTTGATCTGGTTGTCATGGAAGTTGGAACCGAACGTGAGCAGCGCAGTGTGACCCAGCAGCTTGTATGGATGCAGATATTGCGCATTGAGGCCTTGCTGGAGGCGTGAGTCGTGCTGTTGGATCTCATCTCCGTGGATGGGATCCGTGGGAAGGTAGTGAACGAGGAAGAATGTAAAGTTCGAATACAGGTCGAACAGCGATCGGCCCAGAAAACCGTCCAGCTTCAAAATGTCGCCATTGGCGAAATCACGCTTGTAATAGGTTCCGAAAGTCCCGAGGCGAACCCCGCCGCCATCGTAGGGATCGATGTAGCCAAAGCTGTCTAGCTGACCGGCGGCAACCAGGTCGAGTGGAATTTGCCCTGAAGAATAGAAATCATTCGTACCGAAGTTCAGCTTGAAGCCCAGGGATTCCTTGTCGTTCAAGTGACGGGTGTAGTTTCCCGTAATGTTGTGGCGCTTGTAGCGCCCGGGGTTGATGAATGGGCCATCCGTATGAGAGCCGTCATAGGCAATGAACGCCTCCGCATGTTCTAGCGCTGGGCTATAGGCAACAAACCCGCGGTAGGCGTCGAACGAGCCGCCCTGCACTCGGACTGTCAGCAAATTCGTCAGGCTCTCCTTAAGGCGTATGTGAACCACTCCCAGACCTGAGAAGTCCCCATACTCTGCGCTGAAAGGGCCGTTAAGGATGTCGACATCTTGTACGAGCTCCGGCGTCAGTGTCTTCAGTGCTCCGAGATAACCCTGACCATGCCCCTGCGTGCCCTGATTTTGCTGAACGTCATTGACCAGAACCTTCAGGCCGCCATTCACTCCACCATGGTCGAGATTGAACCCGAAGCGCCGGATTTCCAGCGACTTTCCTCCACCTTCGTGCTGGCCTGTGTTGATGCCAGCTGCCAGCGTATCGAAAATCTGGTCATCCCTGGAAAACAGTGTGCTCTTGTAAACATTGTCGTTGCGCTGATCGATGGTGGGATTGAGTGCAGTCGCCGAAATTACTAGACTTTCGTGCACTGCCGGAATCGCGTAGTTCGCTCGCAGTTGCAAGCCCTCCAATGCCCCGGATGCGGTCACGCTCGTCGCCGCAGATCTCACGTACTTGCCCAGGGCTCGTAGTGTCACGGGCTCGTCCGGAACGGTTAGCCGAAAACTTCCGTCCGTGTCCGTAGTGGTTTCTTCCCTGCCTGACGCGTACTCCGCCACCACAGAAACATTGGGAACGACTTCATTTTGGTCGGTCAACACCGCGCCCGAGATAGTGCGCAGCGGAGACCTTTCAGTCTGCGCTTGCGAATGTCCCAGGAGAAGTACCAGAACCATAGCCAGCGTGAACAAAAACTGGCTCGAACATTCAAGGCCGACGTTGTGGGTCGAGGTCTTCACCAATTTGATGTCGTCAGTCACTCGCTTTTCCTTCGGAGGCTAAGTTGCCCGCATGCCTCGTCCAGCGGCTTTTTGGAGGTGAATTCCGAAGCGCTTTATAACACGGGTTCGAAAGTCGTTCTATAAACAAACTACGAGGATCACCGCGACCTGGATGTTCGTCCCTTGAATTTTTACAACATTGAGGACTTTCCCCCGGTCTCCTCATAGGGGTTTCCTTGGGAGCAGGAGCTGACTACCGCCCCGCGGCGGCTGGGGAAAGGCGAGCAAGAGTTGCTCTCGCCTGTCCCGACTCGACCGTGTTTAATTCCGCCGCCTGCCGCAGGTAACGTTCTGCAGACACCTGGTCCCCAGCCTTCAGGACAATCTCTCCCGCGTGACGCATAACTCTTGCGTCGCGCAGTCCGACCGCCAATGCTTTCTCAATCTGCTCGCGCGCCTCCGGATAGCGTCTGTTTACGTAAAGGGCCCACGCATAGGCATCGAGTGTGTAAGCATCGTGACGTCGCGCAAACTCTCTCTTTGCCACTTCCAGAGCTTGCGCTGGTTCATGGGCATAGTCTGCGTAATAGAAAATTAATTCGCGGTTCGAGTTGTCTGCCTTGTTCGTTTCAAGAAGGGACTTCTGCTCGAATTCTGCGAAGGCCTTTTGGGCGTCATCTGTACGTCCCGCGAGTTGCAGCGCCTCCGCGAGATCGTACAGATTCTCGGCATGGGGAGCGGCCTGATAGCGCTGCTCAAGAAGCTGGATCGCATCGTAATAGCGTTTCTGCTGGATTCTCACTTTGGCGAGATTTCCCAAGGCATAGTGATATCCGGGAAAGAGCACGAGAGCGTGCTCGAGTTGTTTCTCGGCTTCCGCGGTCTTGCCGACTGCGAGGTCAAGATGGCCGATCTGCGTAACGATCCAGGCCGCATCTTCCACCTGGTTCGGCGGCGTCGATTGCAGAGCCATATTCATCAAGTCGACCGCACCGTCGATGTCGCCGAACAGCTCCCGCAAATATGCTGCGCGGGTCAGCCCCGGAAGATTTCCGGGACGCAGGTCGAGCATCAACTGGGCTGATGTTTCCGCTTCCTTATAGTGTCCCAGTTCGATGTTCGCATCGGTGAGGAATCCATAAACCATCACATCGTCCGGCATTTTCTTGTTGAGCTTTCGGGCCTCGTCGCGAGCGGCGGCGAATTCGTGCTTCCCCAACAGCAGCCAGACCAGAATTCTTTCTCCGTCGAAGTTGCCAGGGGAGACCTCGAATGACTTTTTCAATGCTTCCTCGCCTTGCGCATAGAACTTGACGTCGGAAGTCTCGCGGGCGCGCCGGGAGAGGGCCAGAGCGAGAGCGTTGTAGGCCTCAAAGTTCTTCGGATTCTTTTCAATCATCCGGTTGGCCTGAGCCATACTGCGTTCGGCAGGCGAGAGTGGGTCATCGGTGGAAGGGCCTTTCGTTTGCGCGACCGCCGCCGAGGCAAGCATGAACGTCAGTAGGAGAGCAGCTAGGTTCTTCATAGTCAGTCCTCATTCTTGGGTAAAGATTCGCGGCCGCCACCTTGTCGAGCAGCGGCCACGATTGAGACTTACTTCACCGGACAGATGCCGTCAGGTTGACCGCTGCAACCCTTCTGCCCAGGGCCGGTGTGCCGGCTATTGCGACCGCTATGCGCCGGGGTGACGTAGGGGAACGTCTTCGCATAGCCATCTTCGTTGGTATTCACACCATCACCGACCGGCGCTCCGTACTTCACCGGATCAGCGAGGATGCCGACAACAGCACGTGAGGCGATGTCAACGACATCGTCGATCGGCCGACGTCCCTGCGGGAATCCGGCGAGATCACCGGCCAAGAAGCCGAGACGTTTCTGCTTGCCGACGGGGGTCGGAGGAATCCCAGTGTTGAGCCGCAACAGATCAGCGACTGGACCCGCATCTGCCGGACCGCAACCGGGACAGATCGGAGCCGTGTATTGGACCAGCGGCAACAAGTCGACACGGGGTGCCGGAGGCACCGGAATCCCCAGGATCGACGAGTAGAGATTCGCCAAGACTGGATCGAGGAAGAAACTCGCGAATTGCCCATCGTTCTCCGGATCGGAGACGCTGAACAGGTCCTTGGATCCGGTTCCGATAATCAGTTCGTTGATCAACGAATTGCCTTCGCGGTTCACCTGTCGCCATTGGCCGTTGCTATCCACTTGGCCATTGACGCGACGAATCGTGACCCGCTGCCGCGACGTTGCTCCGTAGGTTCCGATCACCGCATTCTTGTCGCCGGCGCCGTGAAACTTTCCATCCACGGTCAACATGGTGGTAGGCACTTCCAGCACGATGGAGTTGACGTTGAATCCGGCAACTGCGTCGGGCGCATAGTTGTGGCGATCGTCCCCATCCACCTTCGGCGAGAGAATTCCGCCGACTCCCATGCGGAAATTGAAGGAGTCGAAGGCCGCGCCAAGGTCGATGTAGAAAGGATCATCCACGGTTCCGGCAAATACGCGGACATCATTTCCCAAGTCGTAGATACCCTGGTTGAACAGGTTCCGATACTTGGGCATGGTGAGGGGACCAACATTGGAGGGCACAGCAAACAGCGTGCGCCCATCGGTCAAGTCGGTAGCGACTCCGTTCTTGATCATGGTCACGGTGTATGTCTGCCGCAGACTCAAGCCTTCTGAGCCCGGACCATCCAAAGCCGTGATCTGGGGAAACCCGCCAATTCCGCCGACGAAACCGGTGAACACTCCGGGCTGGCGGATTTGTGTGTTGAAACGGAACTGGAACGTGATGTCCTCAACTCCGTCGTGATTGTTGTCGACCTTCATTTCATAAAGAACGTTGGGATCGAAGGGAAAATAGTTAGGTCCATTCGACGGCTCCAGGAACCCGTCGACGTTGAGAATCATGGTGACGCGGTCGGGATGGTCGTAGCTGACGAAGGCATACCAGTCCGTCACGTCCGCCCCGTGGTCGAGTGCGGAGATCGGGGCCTCGCGATGGCTGGACGCAAACAGGCTGGCAGGAGCCAGCACGCACAGCACCATGGCGAGGGCCACTACCGCTTTCAGTCGTTTCATTTTTAAATCCTCTGCGATTGAAGTAGGTGGACGTCGCCATTCGTCGAGCCTGAAACCGGGTGCGCGGCGCCACGCTTCCGGAATTACGATTGGATCCGTCTACGAACTGAGGTACGCACCAATTCTGATTCCGGATTTGTGCTGCGCGAATTTTTACGATCTGTTAATCAGGGACAATGCCCGGATCGAGACGAATCTATCTGCGAATCGCTCCCGGCAAAGCCGCCTCGTCGCTTCACTCTCAATGTTCTGTTGGAAAGGGTGGAGAGTCTCTTGTAAGTGAAGGTGTGCTATTGAAACTCTCGCTGCCAGGAGAATCCAAACTATGCGTGGCACACGTACATCTATCAGAAAGCTTGTGCATCAACATTCAGTTCGGGTCGTAGCACTGAATTTTCGTGTCGCTCGAAGCATCGAAGCGATAGAGGAACTAACTCGCAAGACTCTGTTCTGCTGGCTGTTGCCAATCACTTCCCCGATGACCATGCACAATCCATCCGCCGAGGACCTGACGTTGTACGTTCTTGAATCACTTTCGGGTGAGGATCCGCTGGCCCTGGAGATTCATCTGGAAAAATGTTCCGTCTGCAAGAATGAAGTTCACAAACTACGGCAAGAACTGGCGGCTCTGACCCATTCGGGGAATGGCCCAGACCCACCGTCCAGTTGCCGCGAGCGTCTCCTAGCCGCAATCGTCAAGAGACAAAATTCCTTTCCTGGTAAGAAGGGTGATGGATAGCTTTGGATTGAACCGCAGCGGCTGCAGGTGTCTTTTGACTGGAGGTGGGTAATCACTGTTCTTAAAGCGTCTCTTTGTACGGCTGCAAATATTCCCGGAGGGTGATCATTCCCAGCCGAACCCTGGTCTTCACCGTTCCCAGCGGCAGACCCGTAGTACTGCGCAAACCCGAGGCCCAGCGGGAACTGTGTTCTCGCGTGTATCGGAGGCAGACTGTTCTGAGACGCTGCTGACGGTTGCCGAGGTGGCGGAGCTTCTCAGAGTGCCAGTCTCGTGGGTGTATGTGCGCACCCGGCGTAGGGGCATCGACCGGCTACCCCATCTCAAACTCGGAAAGTACCTGCGTTTTTCAGAACCAGAAATAGCGAATTGGCTTCAACGCATGCGGGGGATTTGACTTGCCTCGCCAGTACCCACCGTTTACGGTAAATCCCGACGCAGAACCAGCTGAGCGGGTCATTCAAGGAGACCGAATGACTCGAAATCGAAGGTTTCAGCGCGGTTCGATTTACAAACGAGGCAAGCGAAAGAACATGTGGGTCGCCCGCTGGTGGGAAGACGTGACTACCCAGGATGGAACGGTGGCGCGGCTGCGGCGTTCCGAAATACTCGGGTCGGTTGCAGAAATTCCCACTCGGCGGCAGGCCGATCAGCTCCTAGCCGACCGACTGCGCCCGATCAACAGCGGCGAATTCCGCCCCAACTCAACCCGGACCTTTCGTGACTACGGGAAGTCTTGGCTAGCGGAAGTGCTGCCCACGGTAAAGCACTCAACAGGGAAGCTCTACAAGTACATTCTCAAGGTACATCTGTTCCCCGCATTTGGCGAAGTGCAATTGCGGCTGATCACTCGCGACGCTGTGCAGAGGTTCTTGTCAGGCAAAATGCAGAACGGATTGTCCTTGAAGACGGTCAAGCATATTCGCACCGGATTTGGAACGGTGATGGGAGCTGCGGAAATGGCAGAACTCATTCCGACAAACCCAGTCCGCAAGACTCGGCTCCCTCGAAGAGGCCCGGAGACAGAGAAAGCAGTTATCTCTCCAGAGAAGATTCGGGAGTTGCTCGAGGCGTTGCCGGAGCCGTCCGCTTCGCTAGCCCAATTGCTTGTCTTCACGGGTTTGCGGATCGGCGAGCTGCTGGCTCTACGCTGGCGGAACGTTGATCTGGAGCAGAAGGTGCTTCGGGTGACACAAACTGTCTACGACGGACACTTCGATGAACCCAAGACTCAGCGCAGTAAGCGGTCGGTACCCCTGGGGGCGAAGGTGATCGAGATTCTCTCCGCGCGCAAGCCACCGGGCGCAAATCCGGAAGCTTTGGTCTTTGCGACCCGAACGGGAGGTCCGTTTGAGCCGCACAATCTCAGCAACCGACAGCTCAGGCCAATCTGCAGGAGGTTGGGGCTGGTGGGGGTGGGCTGGCACTGGCTGCGTCATGCGAACGCAACTCTGCTTGATGCGGTTGGAACTCCCTTGGGCACAGTGCAGGCGCTGCTCGGGCATTCGTCAGCGGAGATCACGCGCGAGGTTTACTTGCATTCGATCCCCTCTGACGCCCGGGCTGCGGTGCAAAAGGTCGAAGATTTACTGATTGGACCCAAATGGACCCAAGTTTCAGAAATTGGGAAAACCGGAAGCTCGCTAATTCAATGATGGGATTGAGGAAAATTGGTCGGGGAGAGAGGATTTGAACCTCCGACCCCCTGGTCCCGAACCAGGTGCTCTACCAGGCTGAGCCACTCCCCGACGTAAGAGGCGCGGGATCCATTGTCTGGGTTGCCAGACAATGGATGCTACCGCTTCCTGCCCGTCAAGTATAACATTCTCAGGATTTTGGTCAGGCGCTGCTGCTAAGATCGCACGGCGAGCGGCGCGTAGTTCCGGTTGCATCCGACGCGGAATCAGAAGCGGTCCAATTTATCGGAAACCGTCGCCAGTTCGATACAATACCTCAACATTAAATCGATTCAATGGACCTCGCTATCCTAGCCAAGGAGCTCTACACGCCACTCGATCGTATCGAGCAGCCTGTGCTGCTTATCGAAGACGGAGTCATCGCCAGCATTGGAATGCAGGCGGATCGAGAGGTTCCGAAGAGCCGTCGGATTCTTGATCTGGGAGAGGCAATCCTGGTGCCCGGGTTCATCGACATGCACATCCACGGTGGCGCCGGGCGGGACGTGATGGACAGCGCGCCCGATGCTTTGCCTGCGGTTGAGCATCTACTCTATTCCCATGGGGTCACGACATATTTCCCGACGACAATTACCGCGTCGATGGACAATACGTTGAAGGCTCTCGATCACCTGGGCCAAGCGATTGAACGCGCGCGTGAAAGTCAGGAACTGCGTGCGCGGCCGGTGGGTATTCATCTGGAGGGTCCGTTTATTAGCCACGTGCGCCCGGGCGTTCATCCCACGGCCGATTTGCAGAAACCGAGCCTGCCGCTTTTCGAGAAGATGTGGGAGGCCTCGCGCGGAACGGTGAAGGTGTTGACCATCGCTCCCGAGTTGCCGGGGGCGCGCGAAGTCATCAGCGAAGCGACCCGCCGTGGTGTATGCGTGAGTATGGGACACTCCGATGCGGATCTGGCACAGGCCCTGGCTGGGGTGGACGCCGGCATAAGGCATGCCACGCATACCTTCAACGCAATGCGCCCCCTGGAACACCGTGATCCCGGCATCATTGGCGAAGTACTGGTCGACGAACGCATCAGTGCAGAAATCATCGCAGACGGAATACACGTCGACCCTTTGGTGGTTCGCCTGTTCCTTCGAGCCAAGGGCGCGGATTGTGCGGTCCTCGTCACTGACGCCACCTCGGCTACCGGAATGCCGAACGGACGTTACCGATTGGGCTCGCTCGAGGTCGAAGTAAAGGACGGCAAGTGTCTGCGCGATGGACGGCTCGCGGGTAGCGTGTTGACGATGGACAAGGCTGTGCGCAACATCGTCAAGTTTGCCAATTGGGATCTGCAGCACGCCGTGCGGCTCGCAACTTTGAATCCGGCTCGCGCTACCGGACTCGCAAAGGCAGGCCACCTGATCGCTGGTGCACCGGCTGACCTGGTCGCCCTGAATGCGGGCGGAGATGTTGTAAAGACATTCGTGCGCGGACAAGCCGCCTGAAGCCCAAGGAGTGAAAATGCCAGACAAACGCGAGTTCCCTCACCACATGATCAAGGAAATCTTCGAGCAGCCGCAAGGGCTGCATGACACCATCGCCCCTCGCATCTCGCTGCCTGAAGGCGTGGTGCAACTGAACGAGGTGCCGATCCGGGGCGAAGAACTTCGTAAATTGAGCCGCATCAATATTGTCGCGTCTGGCACCAGTCGGCATGCTGGGATGGTCGGCCAATATATGATCCAGGACCTCGCCAACATTCCGGTCGACGTGGACTACGCCAGCGAGTTCGAATACCGCAATCCGATGATCGGCCAGAGCGAACTGACGATCGTCATCACGCAATCCGGAGAGACGGCAGATACTGGTGCGGCGCAGCGCGAAGCGAAAGTGCGTGGTTCACGCACCGTGGCGATTTCGAACGTTGCCGGAACCACCATCGCCCGCGAGGCCGATGGCGTCATCTATACGCTGGCGGGTCCGGAAATCAGCATCGCCTCTACCAAGGCATTCACCGCTCAAATGGCCGCCCTGTTCCTGTTCGCGCTGCACCTGGGACAGGCGCGCGAGTCCCTGAGTGCCGATCGCCGCGAATTCTACATTCGCGAACTGTTGGACCTTCCCGCAAAATTAAAGCGCCTTCTCGAGTGCGCGGACCAGTGCGAACACATCGCTACAGAATTTCACAAGGTGGACGACTTTCTTTTCCTGGGACGCGCGATTCACTATCCCATCGCAATGGATGGCGCGCTGAAGCTGAAGGAGGTCTCCTACGTACATGCCGAGGGCTATCCGACGGGCGAAACCAAGCACGGCCCGAATGCGCT
>Ga0070716_100000487_pt1 | contig 16457 bp, 17 predicted proteins | sample LARL112metaG_FD_71395 | JGI IMG/M metagenome (GOLD analysis project Ga0070716, IMG submission 71395) | Corn, switchgrass and miscanthus rhizosphere microbial communities from Kellogg Biological Station, Michigan, USA - LAR L11-2 metaG | ecosystem: Host-associated > Plants > Roots > Rhizosphere... | reverse complement strand
AGCTCTAGGCCGTATACGACTGGAAAGACACGCTCCAACAGGGACTTGGAAACCTGGAACCCGATGAAGTCGTGGTACTGCTCCGAGGCGTAGCGATTCTTCGCGACCTGCAAGGTGTCGAACCCAAACTCAGTCTTCAAATGCGCGGTCTTGTCCTGCGCATACCGGACGGACTTGCCGAATTTTGCCCGAAGCTTCGGATACTCGATGGCGACGGCCTGGTTGACCGCTGGGTGCCCCGCGATGTCTGCCGCGTAGTGTGACAATGCGCCCAAGGCGAAGGCGTACTCGTTGACGTTCTCACTTTCGAGCAGCAACTCGCGAACGAAATCGCCGCTGCGAACGTAGTGCACCAGGCTGCTGAATTCGGTGCTGCCGAAGGGGTAATAGCCGAGATCCTGGATGACCGCGCCTCCGTATGCGTAGGCATGCGCTTCCTTGATTTGTTCTTCCGACAGGTTCGGAAATCGCTTCAACAGAAGGGGCCGAATGTCGTCCGCCCAGAGCAGGTCGACGATTTCCTCATGCGTAAGGACGGAATAGGCCAACGAGTTGTCCGCGCACATCAATACAATAAGGAAGACGCTCAACGCCCGGATGGAGAGAAGTAACCAACCCTTATTCACTTTGGCTCAAATGCGACCAAGCAGCAGAAGGACCACGACCACCAACAGAACTAGCCCTACTCCGCCGGTCGGGTAATATCCCCAGTTGCTGCTATGGCTCCACCGCGGCAAGCCACCGAGCAGCGCCAGAATTAACACCACGATCAAAATGGTTGCGAACATATACGGCTCCTTTTCCTGTGCCCACCAGGAACATTCTTGGCCATTGCAAAGCTGATACAACCTGAATAGTGACACGTGCACTGCTCGCGAGTCTGAGCAACATTGCTCGTTAGGCAAGGCGACCAGCATTCGCAACATTTGAGGAGCTAGAATCTGCTGAAGAACCCCAAGCAAAAAATGAGCCTAATTGGACAGATATCGACCGTCGCTCTGACTAGTCTCGGTACGGGCAGCAAAGGGATGGAAGATGTCTCGAAACATTTCTCAAGGATGCCATGGCGCTGAATCTGAGCTTGGCTAACGCCGAGACCGTCGATCGGCCTCACTCAGCAACTGTTATGGCTCCTGAAGGCTTTCCACAACGAACACGTAAAGAACGATACGAGTCGCGAAGCGGAATTTGGCGCGGAAACTTTGTAGGGATGAAGCCGGCCGTGTTCCCGAGGGTTTCGACAGCAAGGCAGATTCGTAAGCGCAGGAGGAGTAGATCTCCCTGATCCGGCAGGACACGTAACACAGCAGCAGACAATTCTATGGCTCAACAACGGTACTTTGCTCTGAGACGCGAAGTCGATGACTTGGTCGCATTCCAGCTTCAGGCTCTGACTCAGCGGTTTGCCTTGAACGCCAAGCAGTTGCACGATTGTCATGCCCGCTTCGAGCGAATCATGGAGCTTCAGGAAGAAGTGGCCCGGCTCCGAAAGGAAAGCATCCTTGGAGGCAAAGAACAACTTTTGGCCAGGTGACAAGGAGTTTTTGCCTCGGCTAAGACTGTTCTGCTTGTCTGGATGAGCGGGTCGTCGAGCAATTATTTCTCTGCGTGACCCCGGCCCGTCGTAACCGCAGTATCGGGTTGCGGTGCATCTTCCCCATCACACGATCCCGGCCGCTAGGGTGTAGCCAAACACCCCCCTGGCCCTTTTCTGGGCGTTTCAGACTTTAACGATAGCCGGCAAAGCAGCCCGTCTTGGGGGAAGACCATTTCTTTCGCGGAGTTTCGCTTCGATGGCGTCGGCTGCTGTGAGCTTCCGATCTCGATGTGGCTCGGTACGCGGAGCACCCGAATGCAGTTCACAAACTTCCCTTATTGCCGCACCACAAGTGGGACAAGGCACGGATAATGTCTGGCTTGGAGTGAGTTCTCTGGCTTTCACAGGCATATACTGCAGCGTTCCAACGCCGAAAAGCTGTTCAATAATGCTCAATTAAAAGACCTTATCTGAGCTGAAGAGCGGGGGTGAGGTAACCACCGATTTTTCGTCAATTGTGAGCAAAAAGGAACATCTTGGGCCGCCAGAGTTTGACAAGATTTTCGCGAGTGTAGATGTATGCGAGGAAGCCATTGATGGCACCAGCCCCGTCGGCCAAGAAGAAACGTGAGTTCGAACCGAAGACATTCCTTGCCACGATCGGCGAGGGCAGGAAGGTACTGACCCATTCCAGAAGGCAAACAGTCTTTACGCAGGGCGATGCAGCGGATGCAGTCTTCTACATTCAGGAAGGGAAAGTCAGGCTCACAGTCGTTTCCAAGATCGGCAAAGAAGCCACTCTGGGCATTTTGAATAAGGGAGATTTTTTCGGAGAAGGCGCCCTGGCAGGACAGGCGTTGCGCATGGGGTCTGCAACCGCCCTGACGGACTGCGAACTCCTGCGGATTGACAAGAAGGCAATGATGCTGGCGCTGCACCGGGAGCATACCTTCTCGGATCTCTTCGTCGCCTATCTGCTCGCGCGGAACATTCGATACGAAGAGGATCTAGTTGATCAGCTCTTCAATTCCAGCGAGAAGAGACTCGCTCGGCTCTTGCTCTTGCTCGCTCATTTCGGCAAGGAAGGCGCGCCAGAGATCGTCATTCCGAAGATAAGTCAAGAAACGCTGGCAGAGATGATCGGGACAACCCGGTCACGGGTGAGTTTCTTCATGAACCGGTTCAGGAAGTTAGGGTTCCTCGACTATGGAGAGAGCGGTCTGCAGGTGCACAGTTCGCTCCTGAATGTTGTTCTTCACGACTAGCCCAGCGTCACGCTCGGCTCCCCACCACAAAGGCTGGAGCGAGCCAATCACGCTTCTGCGGGATCTAACCCGAGGGATGATCCCATCTTCGTCGCCACCAGCACCTCCAACAGCGTTGCCGTGTTGCGAACGCTTCCTGAGATGGTAATGAGTGCCTCTGAGACGACGGGATGTGTTTCCGCCAGGGAGTCGAGCCGGTCACTTACGTTGTGGAGTTGCTGAGCTTCGTTCAAAATGGCGCTCGAAGGCATGGCATGCCAGCTTTCTTGAGAGCCTAAGAAGAGAAAACTTCAGATGGGCTGACTTAGTTCAGAGAACCTGAAAGAGGAGAGGAGTTGGCTTCCTCAACTGCATTTTACCACGTGATGGGCCGACAGTGTCGGGTGTTACTATCGACACACTGTGCCTCGGACAAGGTCTCGCCTGTCACCGGCCCATCAAGCTATACGCATCTTGACGAGCGACGCGCGAGCCTCCCCGCCGCCTTTGTCAGGCACAATGATCAATTCGAGCACTCCGACATTTGACAGGTCAACAGCGTAGTCCTCGATCTCGCGGACTCCTCCGGGCGAGCTGAAATTCCATTGCTGCCACAACGATTTCCCGGAAAGGTTGTCCAACACGCGAAGACCATCTCAAAACAAACTCCTGCATGCGGGAAGCTTCGTCATCCTCAAAGGCCAGGAAGATTCGACTGAGCTTTTGCGGGCCCGCCAGCCTCGTTTTTCGTCTGCCAGAAGCGCGGCCTCAATCGGATAACTCTCATCTTCCGATGAGACCTCGACCGACGCCGCTTTGTTCAGATCCAGCCAACCCTGAACCCAAGCCTCAGCAATCTGTGGAACCCGCATCACCTGCTTGCGCACGTACCATACTTTACGCCTTTGCGCCGTGGGTGTGGACCGGTGGCTAGATCAAGAATCCGTGAGTACCAGGAAGACCTCCAGCAAGGTTTCAATCCTTTCAATCCGCAAGCGGCACAATACATCGTGGACGGTATAATTCCGGGCGATGGCGCTTCGCTCGATTGCGAAGAAACTGTTCCGAACCCTCGCGAGAGTCATTCCACAATGCGGCATGGTTTCGCAGGCCGTAGCCTTCAATATGTTTCTCGCATTTTTTCCAATCCTATTGGTAGCCGTAGGGCTCATGAGCAGTTCCCTGAGGGGAAAGAGTGGCCCGGAACTGGTGGCGCGGTTGTCCGCCATCCTGCCTCCAGGGAGTTGGCAACTCGTGTCCGACTTCCTCGTGCGGCGGGAAGTGAACCCCTGGAACTGGGTGCTGCTCGGCTGGGTCGGGACGTTGTTCGTCGGCACACAGGTGATGAAGCTCATCATGGAGGGCATTCATCTAATCTACGGCGATCGAAAGAGACATTCCTTTCTCGGTCGGCAAATTCGGGGCTTGCTATTGTTCTGCGTGTCGATCGTTGCGTGGCTCCTGGCCGTCGCATTGAGTGTGTTCGGATGGCCATTGCGTCAATGGATGAGTCGCGGAGTCGGCCAGTCTTCGTTGCTTCGTGGCTTCTGGACGGTCGTGCTTCCGGTCGTGTCGATGGTGCTGGCGATATTTGTACTGGCCCTGATCTATCGAATTGCGCGACCTAGCGCGACGACGTGGAACTCCGTTTTGCCTGGAGCGACGGCAGCGACGATTCTGTGGTGGAGCATCAACTTGCTGTTTGGAATCTACGTTCGGCACATGAAGTATGGACCTGTTTACGGGGGGCTTGCTGCGGCGATCGGATTGATGGTGTGGATGGAGTTCTCTGCGATGATCGTCTTTGTGGGTGCGGCCTGGAACGCAGAAGGCATTCCATGATTTCCGGGCAGGGCTTCGTAGAGCGAGCGTTCACATTTTGAGGGAACACTTTTCGTGGGAATCCGCGGGACACCTGAAGCGTCGAAAGCTGGCTTGCTCGGGAGATGGCCGCCGCTCCCGTCATCCTCATCCAGTCGGCAAAAGAGTCTCCCGTTCTCAAGCCTCCGTCAGCTCGACTGAAATCGCGCCTAGTGTTACGTCAGGGCATGGTTTCTTAGTGCGCGCTACACACCTTCCGCCAAATGCGACGCAGCGATTTCCAACACCGTCAATTCTGATCAGTTTTCCGAAGTTAAGAATTTGATACTGGCGGCTCATGAAGTTTGTAACGCCCAGGGATATGTTGCGTGAATTCTGGGGTTGTGAGCATTACTGATCAGCGCACGGGAATCTGGTCCGCGCATACTTAACACGGGTGGGTATTCCACCCGTCAGGATGACCCCAGTGGTAAAGCAATTCCCAAGCCCGAGGAAGAAAGCATACTTTAGTCCTCACGCCTTCCTTTCCACCATTGGAAAAGGCCGGGAGATGCTTTCTTTTCAAAAAAAGAATGTGATTTTTGCCCAAGGTGACTCCACCGACGGACTGTTCTTTATCCAAAAAGGCAAGGTACGGCTCAGCGTGGTATCCGAAGCTGGAAAGGAAGCGACCATTGGCATTTTGTGCGAAGGCGACTTCTTTGGGGAAGGCGGTCTCGCTGGTCAACTGCTACGCATGTCGTCCGCGATTGCAATGACTGAGTGTGTCTTGCTGCAGATCCATAAGAAAGCGATGATGAAAACAATGGGGTTGCAACCAAAATTGTCGGCCGTTTTTCTGAAGTACTTGCTGAGGCGAAACATCCGGTATCAGGATGATCTGGTCGATCAACTGTTCAACTCCAGCGAAAAGCGGCTCGCCCGGGTTCTTCTGCTGATGGCCCAATTCGGAAAAGAAGGCGTGTCCGAAATGTCGGTCCCCAGGCTGCGCCAGGAGACGCTCGCTGAGATGGTCGGGACCACCCGCTCGAGAGTTAGCTTTTTCATGAACCGATTTAGGAAACTTGGCTTCATCAAATACGACGTGGGAAATAATATGCATGTTCACAGTACGCTGCTGAATGTTGTTCTTCGCGATGACGAGGGAATAAATGTGAACAGGGAGACCAACACCTCAACTGAGTACGATAATAAAGTGCTTGAGCCACCTTCTGAGCCCGGCGGACCGCCAGATAAAGAGCGCGCCCGGAGGCCAATCCTTCCCAGCGTTCAAAGAGGGAACTGAATGGCTGGTGGCCCGCACGTGCCCTCTCTCGTGCGTCCCTGTCCAGGGGCTCGCTGACAATTGCGGGTTTATGGAATATCAGGGGCCGCAGAAAAGCGCAGCTAGTCGCGTCGGCGCATCAACAGTAGCTCGCAAGATCGCGAAGGAGAACGTCATGCCAGAAACCCGGTGGGAAAAACAACTGAATACATCGGTGAGTCAGCTGGGCAAGCATCGTGCGTAACCAGTGCGGTTGCCGACGCAGTACAGGAAGGAGCCGGAGTGGTGAGGCGTGCCGCGAAGAAAGGCAGCGATGCTGCCGAGGAGTTCTTGAGCGACGCAACTGAGCGCATGCAGCACCATCTGGTGGTAACCGTTGCCACACATTTGCAGGTTGGCGTCACGGTCGGAGCGCTACTCGGCTGGATGATGAGACAGAAGTAGACGAGTCTCTGAATCAATGCAATGACAGATCAATCCGGGAGGTTGCCGTTCCCATCCAATAAAAAGAGGGCCAGCAAACCATCACTGGCCCTTATTAAAATCACTTGCTGCAAGTCTTGCTGACCATGGTCACGCTGCTGACCAGCAGATCCCCATACTCCTGTTTGCCAGATGCATTCTCGACCTCTCCCGCTTTTTTGTCTGCGGCCTTAGTATCGCGGGTGACTGTGCCGGTAACGGTCACTTTATGGTTGATGTGCTCGTCGAGTTTGCCGGTGGTGCTGTGTAGTTCCCAAATCCTGCCATCTTCGGCGGTAATTGAGACTTCGCCTGGCTGGTCGCCTTTCTGCACGCACCCAGTCACAGTCGTATCCGGACTCGCGGGTTTCTGTGGTTCCTGCGCTACCGGTGCTGTATTGCTTGGCGTTACCTCGCCGGGTTTCGGAGTGACTTGGGTAAAGGCGGTTACGGACACGAATAGAGCGGCCGCCAGTGATACGAAGATCAACTTTCTCATTTGTTGCTCCTTCGGCCAGAAATTAGTTTCAGATGACTTTCTCGGTGTGGAACGACGTCCTGAGAAGGAGTGACTCTGGAACCGTTCCGAAACCGAGGAAAGCGAAAAACTGCAATTCTTGAAGCGGCTTACTTACTTTTGATCTTTCTCTTTGGCCTCCGCTTTGGCTTCAGCCTTTCCTTCGGCTACAGCCTGGGCTTTCGCGCCACGAATCTCGGCAAGGAACGGCTGAGCCGCCGCTGGAGGCATCACTTTACCTAACAGCAAAGCTCGAGTTGTGACCTTCGGCCCATAGATCGCGTGGCGGGAATCATTGTCTTGACGGATCGATGCGCCTTCCAAGGTGAGCCCCGCGAACACACCCTTGGCACGGGAGTAGGTCAGGATCTCGGTATCCATTTTCCAGTTCGTACCGGCTTCGGCATGCCGTCCAACCGGACCGGCTGCGGCCGAAGCGTCCGCTCCAACGTGGAAATTACTCGAGAGCAGTTTTTGCATTCCTTTTTCATTCTGAATGATCATGACCAGGTCCACAGCTTCGACGCCGATCTGCAGTCCCCAGTTTCCGCCGGAAATGGTGATGAACGCAGGCGCACTCCAGCCATTCGCTGTACGGCAGGTGGCAACGCCTTTGCCTCCTTTGCCGCCGAAGACAAAACCACCCTTGATCATGTGCGGCACTACAGCGACGCACTTGGCGTGCTCCAACACTTCCTCAGGAATTCCCTTGTCGGGCATTCCCATGATTTCGTGCAATACAGTGGTGGCGTTTCCCAATCGTTCGGTGGCATCTTCCCGCGCCGAGTCTGCCCAGCACAGCGTCCCAAGACTCAACGTCGCAAGTAAAAACATCACTTTGTTCATTGGACAGCCTCATTTCTCTTGCCTCTGCGCCGGCTTCTCTGGCTTTGTGCACTGCCTTGAGGGCGCCCACATATCCGCGCAGACATGCCCAGCACATCAGGTCAACTGCGACGTTAACAAATCAGAAATCAGGAGGTCTGAGCAATACTGCTCACGAACCGGGGGCTGACGGAGAACTGCTATTTGTTGGTATCCTGCTTGGGGTAGTTCGCGATGCCGGAAGGGGAATGCTGTTGAGCGATGTCCTTGCGCCGAGTCCTGCTTGCTCTGCTGTCGACATCCTGCCGAGGGCTTGTCTTTGTGCGAAACTTCTCGCCCACCTTGAACATTGTTCCAGGTCGATTCAGGACTGACTCCGAGTGCGGCTGCACTCTGGGTACCGATTTGTCCTGTGATCGATAAACTCTCGGCCTTCTGATACGCGCGAATGCCAGCTCGGGTCCGAAGACCGAACGAGTCGTCGACCTTGCCTCGATAGTGCTTTTTATCGCGCAGGGCTTGCTGCGTCTTCTTGATCTCGTTCTCAGGCGAGGCCGCTGGCACTCCATCTTCGCCGGTGGCTGTCACAGGAAGAGGTGATGGACGTGGTGCTGAGATCCCGGCAGTCAGCAATATAAGTAGCATGCCTGTCGATGCAACTTTGCCCGCTCGTAACATCGTTCTCCCACTTTGAACAAGGGCATGTCTTTTTGTCGTCTGAGGATGGACGACTCGCGCCGATCCCTGAACGAACAGTTTCTTTCTCTAGACCCCATAGCTGGGGGTCTCACGGGCGAAAACGAACGGCAACGACGTGGGTCCGCTCCCAAGATCGGACGGCTTCAAGAGAGAAGATCGGGCCGCCTGGTTTGACGGGGCAAACCGCTCTCTTGAAGCATTCCTAGCTTTGCGCATTTAGGAACGCAATACTGTGCAGAATGGATCACATGGTGAGTCATCGGGCACAATGTTGAACATTATTGTTTGACCACTTGTCCGTGGCCCGCTGTTGAGTGTCGTCCCCACGCGACTCGAATCCCACATTTTGTAGTGGAGGCTGCAAGCTAAAAGGAGAGTTATTGTTGCAAACCCTGTATTCCACCAACGTGTTGTTCTTGTCGATTGAGATTCGGCTGGCTTGACCGAGGTCAGAGATTTCTATGTCTTTCATCTGCAGGCCGATGCCATCTCCGATGGCTTTTCCACCTGTTAGTCGGGCTATTTTCTGAAACATACTCTTGCGCTGGTCTCCGATGCCGGGCGCGCTGACGGCCGCCACTTGCAGCGGCCCGCGCAACTTGCTTAGAGCGAGAGTAGCCAGGGCTTCGTCCCCAACGTCCTCCGCGATGATCAGGAGCGGTTTGCCACTTTTTATAACCTGCGCAAGGAGCGGGAGCAAGTCCTTCTTGGAGGAGATTTTGCCCTCGTAAATGAGAATGTAGACGTTCTCGAAAGCAACTTCCATGCGCTCGGGGTGATTGACGAAGTGCGGGGAGAGATATCCGGATTTGAATTGTATGGCACCCGCTTGTGGCTGCACGCGGGGATCGTGCGGCTTTGTAGCCTGATCGTGATTGGTGCCAGCCGTTGCCGTCCCGGCCAAAATGCGGTCGTCAGCGGTAGCAAGTCTCGCATTCATGTTGCAAAACCTCCGTCGGGTCTTTTCTACAGCATATTCTCTCAGTGTCCGAGCGGTGCCTCGTCGTTGTTGTGTGCGCCGTGCCAAGGTCTTCGTGCTGGCCATCTCAAAAGGCAGTTTTGTTTTTGCAGTTAGTTGGTTAAAATTACTGAACGGTCTGCACTTCTTTCGCACTAGTCAGGATCGCTATCCCATGCCTTTCGGCTGTGTTCGGCATCGTTAAGAGTATGTTGGATACCAACCCCCGCAACTATGGAACTATAGGGAGTCGCGCGTCGCACCCCAGTACGTATGAATCAGCCTCTTCGCGACCAAAGGGAGACTGCAGCCTAATTGTTTTGCAGCCGTGATCGCGTCTTCAACCGCTTGCGGCGCGTGATCCCGAGTCTCACAAAGGCCGGCAGTGCTGCCGCTCCCCAGACCGAGAACAGAAGCAGATAGACATTTGCAACAGGAGGGTTCATGTTTTCAAGGGACCAACGAACTAGGAAAGCTCCCGTGATTCCTAGCAGAACGTCGGCGCCCGTCCCGAACCCGTCGTTTCCTGTGATCTTGCCTGTAGCCCAACCAGCCACTGCGGTGGCAAGCAACCAAGTGGAATAAAACATCACGCGTACACTTCTCGCATGCGCGCAGTCGCCGGTTCGATGATGTATCGATTCTTGGCCGGACAAAAACGGCATGCTGCTTCCTGCACCTTCCCGGTAGTTTCCTCAATTACCGGCAACTGAAAGCTCCGTAAGCATTCGATGCAAGTGACTAGAACGTACGGCACTCCATTAGCGTCATTCCCGTTACGGGGAATCCAGGCCGGAGCATCCACCTTATGAGTACGCGCCCACGTATCAGATGCTCGAATGAGAGCTGCAATCGTTGCTAGCAGATTCCTGAGACTCTGGCCTTTTCCGAAAAAGGCGTCGGCAATCACTCCAGCAGGGACGACGTCGCCTGAATAGTCGCCGCTCATTGCAACCGTCACTATTTGGGGGAAACGTCGGCGGACGACGGACAACAACTCATAGCCTGACATCTGCGGCATGTTCAAGTCGGAGACGACTAAGTCTGGTAGGGTTCGTTTAAGATGCGTGAGCGCAGCAAAACCGTCCCGTGCAGTGGACACGTCGTATCCGGCCGAGTCTAACAACAGCGCGAGGCTTTCACGAATGCTTGGCTCGTCATCAACCACCAGGATCGGGTGCCTTGAAGGGCTTGACATAGTCGCTCTTCTCGTCGTGTAGAACTTCCTTCCACGCCAAAACACTCTCTCATTTAGTTGCATGCTTGGTCTGGTCAAAAGGGAACACTCCAAGCTGATGCTCTCCACTCTCCCTGAAAGCGACCGCATCCTTTTGGTCAATAACCAAATGACGCGGTGGATACGGAAGAGGAGATCTGTAGGCATTTCCGACAGACTCTTGCCCCCGGTTTCTCTAGTTCTCCTCGGAGTTGGTTGCAAGACAACGCGTGCCCTCGTGGAAGGGAAACGGTGAGGCTCACACCACCAGCCTGGTTTCGGGCCCACTGGGGTGGCCTGGGGGGAGAGCTCGCGCTTCGAGCCTCTATCGAAGCGACTCGAAGCCAAGGACTTGTGACACGATGGCCTCTAACATGCTATACGAGCCATTCGAATAGCGACCATATTCGTAGCGACTGCGATAGCCATCTTCATAGCCACGACGGAACCCCGAAAATGGTAGTTATAGTCTCCCTGGGCCAGGTAGCTCTGTAGGCAACACTCCCTTAGGAGGCAGTCGTGTTGGAACTCCGCCCGAACTGTGAATGCTGCGATCGTGACTTACCGCCTAATGCGACGGACGCCCGCATATGCAGTTATGAATGCACCTTCTGCGCCACCTGCACCGACAATATACTGCATGGCATTTGCCCAAACTGCGGCGGTAATCTTATGCCACGGGCGATCCGCCCCCCAGAGATGTCCGGCATCCCGCCTCGACCAAGCGCGTGGTGAGGTCGGAAGGATGCCAAGCGGCGCTAAAAACGGTGGCCCAAGAATCGCCAGCTGAATGCATTCGCGATGCTCCATTTACGACATTGTGACCTTGATGATTGTTGTTATTGGGGGCCTCGTCCGCTGAAGGTGCCGGAGCTGATCTTGATGGCTCGCAGTGCTGGTACTCCTGTTGCACTGAGTCCGAGTCCCGGCAATTCTAGGTGAAATTGCATCGTCGAGAAGGCCTCGATGGAATAGCGCTACCTACGAAATGTCCAGCGTAGTTTGACGGTGATGACATCACTTTGTGGCACGATGCTGGTGTCGTTCGGACTTTGGATCAACCGCTGCCATCCCCGATTCCAGACAATGAACAGGTCACTGCCCGGTTTGATCGTCCAGCGCAACCGCGTGTTCGCGCCCACATTTTGTGATTCGGTATCGTATTGAATGAAGCTGCTGAGCACCAGATTGGGACTCCAGGCGTAGGCACCCTGCAATTGCCACAGACGTTGGACGAAGTTGCCTTGGGGAAGGTGCCCGAAATCATTTTCTACGTCGGCTTCAAGTTGTACTCGCCCTTTCGGGGACGTCCACTTCAAATAGTCTTGCCATTGCGTCAGGTGGCCGTCAAAGAAAGAGCCGAACCAAGTGGTATTTCCAAACTGGAGCGGACGGTGACTGCTGGTCTGTGCTTCGAGGCGATAACGCGTGAACTGATACGAACCAGGAGGGATTATTACTCCGGGAGCGATTGTAAAAGGTGACAGCAGGATTTCGCCGTGCGGGTTCCAATTGAACTCGAAGCGATCGCCGGTCTCGAACCGGACATTGATTGGTGCCATGAAATATTCCCAGGATTCGAGTATGCCTTTAGGGTCGGTATAGCGAACGTATTCGTTTTCAAAGAACTCCTGGCGAATCCAGCGGAAGGGGCCGTCCTTGGAAGGGCGAGGTTGGTAGGCGCAGAAGGCATCGGTGCGACGCGTGCCAGGGCGGGGAAGAAATCCAAGCAGCGGTTCTAGCGCGATGCCAAACTGGTTCACGCTAGCAGTGCAATCCAACAGGTCGTTTGGGTAATCGGCACTCAGTCCCCAACCCACCTTGCTGCCGGGCCCAACGTCACCTTGAGTGGTGGCGGTCCACGCGCCAAACTGCAGGTTCTTATTGCCAAGGAACTTTGAAGTGCGCCACACCGCGTCGATGCCCGCCAGCGTATTGTTGCGCCGCGCTTCGGGATCGCCGTGGGTCAAGATCGTTCCGACCCTGAGGTTTTCATTGAAGTCGTAGGAGATGCGACCGGCGAACAGATTCGTGCCAGACACCACAGCAGAGGTCAAGCCAAGATCCTGAATGACCTGGTCGGGCACAATCGTTTCGCGCGTCTGCACATCCAGTATGCCGAGATTCCATTTCCCGACGCGACCGTTGAGCTTGACACCGGCATCGATGGGAATCTGGGTGCCGTCCAGCAGTCCGACGTTTCGGCTGAAGAATGGGATGAACAACGGCGAGTCCTGGCGTGCGAGGCCCAAGCCGAAATCGTACTGATTTGCTCCTTCGAGGAAGAAAGAACGTTTCTCAGGGAAGAACAGCGGAAATCGAGTCAGATTGATCTGGCGGGTATCAACTTCGGTCTCGGCAAAGTCGGTGTTCGCTGTGAATACGGTTACCAACTGCGGGGTAATCTTCCAGGTAATTTCGCCGCCGACTGCTCCCTGCCACGATCGCGATGATCCCGCACCGTAGAATTGCTTGGTCTTCCCGACAGCGTACGGAGTAATTTCCAGGCCCTTGCCTTGCTTCACTTCTCCAACACCAATCAAGCGACCGGCTCGACTCAGATCGTACAGAAACGAATCCAGGGTCGGCGATGACCAGCGCAGCCAGAGTCTTTCGCGCGGAACAAATCGCTCCAGGTTCAGTCCCCAATCATCAAGACCCGGAGTGAAGCTCAAGGTGCGTGATGGAATCACAATTTCCGCCGACCAACCTTCAGGAATCCTCGCAGTACGCGCATCCCAAATACCGTCCCAGTCGAGCGAGACACTGTCCGCAGTGGAAATCAGACCGTCGACGCGTGTCCCGGCTGCATTGATCTGGAAAAAGTATCCTGTGCGCCGGTCTCCATATGTGTCCAGCACAATACTGACGGTGTCATCACCCGTCAGATCGCCATCGCGTCGCATGGTGTGGATGGCGATGTGGCGAGGGTCCGGATCTTTACATGTAAAACCAAAATAGATCCGGTCGTTGGTGACGATTACCTGGACTTGAGTTGCATACGGGGTCGCCTGTCCCGGTTTTGGCGCCTGCTGGGTGAGTTTCATTACTGGCGCATCTCGCCAAGCCGGTTCGTTCAATAGGCCGTCGAGTGTTATGGAAGCGGATGAAGTGGACGAAACCTTTACAGCGGGTCCATCGTCTGAACGAGCACTTGCCAGGGTAGTGGCCAATAGCGCACATAGGGCCCACTGCCATCGATGTTGTCGATGACATCGAGAATCTTTAGTCTGCCTTGCAGGCGATGGTTGCGGCTTGTCTAGCCTGAGCATGATTATGTCTGGTGCTCTTCCGGGGGCTTAAGGTTTCGGAAGGCACGATACAAGAGAAGGTCGTAGCTGATCTTGGCTCCGCCGCCGAGCACCAGGGGCGCCGAAAAGGCCACGTTCTGCATTAGAAAGCCCGCAACCGACGAACCTACGGCCCAGAAAACATTGCGTGCTAGATTCGAGATGCCGCTCGCAAACGTCCGCTCGTTCGGCAGAACCACTGCCGCCACATAGGATTGGCGTGTGGGCACGTCCATTTCGACAAGAGCTTCGCGACACAGAAACAGGACCACTGCGACTTTCAAGGAAGGTGCGAATGCAGCAGCGATCAGGAACAAGCTGGAAGGCAGGTGAGTAAAGACCATCGTGTTCACGAGCCCGATGCGACGTGCCAACCATGCTGCTCCCAAATGAGAGGCAGCGTTCAGCAAGTGCACCGCAAAGAAGAGAAGGCCTAGGCTCTCTTCAGCGATTCCAAAGCGGCGGAAAAACCAATAAGCCACCATTGCATCCGTCAGAAATCCGCCGCCGAAGGCATCCAGGGAAAACAAACCTGCAAGTTTTGTGACGACCTTTTTGGTTGCTGGTGAGATGTGACGCGGGAGAGCCCCCGTTTCTGATTTGGCGACCTCGACTCCAGCAGAGACGGACAAGTACAGGATTGCTCCAACGACTCCTAGGAAGGCGCATCCAAGAAAGACCATGCGGTAGGAGGCAAGTAGGGGCAAGGCTAGCCAACGTTGCAGAAGGAGCGGCAGCGCTGCAGCCAGTGCCCCCAACGAACCCGCTGCGTCGAGCACAACGTTGTACCAGGCCAAGCCCCAAGTCCTTGATGCGTCCGACACAAGGCCTGGAATGATTGCCTGCTCAAGAGAAAATGCAGCCGAGCGGTCCGTGCCGGTTCCGTTCAGCATTCCGACAAAGGCCATCGCTAGGAGAACCGGAACCGAGGGTGTGAAGGCGAGAGCAAGAGCACCGATAGAGCCCAGGAGAGAGAGCGCCACAAGTGTCCTTCTGCGTCCTGCACGGTCTGCCTTTGCCGTGACGCCGATAGTTGCCAGAGCCGATCCCACCAGACCGGCGGCGACGACCATGCCAATGTTGAACGAAGAAAGACCGGCTCGGAACAAGTAGATGCCGAGAACTACGCCCGTAAGGCCGAAGCTGAACGAACGCAAGAACGCCGCTGTATTGACAATGAGCAGGTCCTTCGACACGGGTACACTCACGCCGGACGCGCGTACTCATAGAGTGCATCGTAGACTGGGAACTGCATGACGAGGAGTTCTTCATCGGAAAAGCCCATCGCAGCGAAACCCTGCGCCATGGCGCGCAAACCGATCCCCTCGGGCGCCGCCTGCTCCTGTCCTTTGACGTCTGCCGCACGGACAATCAAAGCCAACCGCTCCAATCCGGGTGCCTGGAGATGGTAGTCCTCAATAATCGCCTCGAAAGAACATCGCACTCCCCGGTGGTTCAGTTTCACTTCTGAAAGTCGTGGTGCGTCGAAAGCAATCGCGCTTTCGCGTGCGGCACTTTCGAGGAGTTGGCTTTCCTCGACGAACATGAACTGCGCTTCAGGGTCGATGAAGCGCCGGATCAACCACGGGCAGGCGACCCGATCAACTTTGATACGCGCACGGGTTATCCATTTCATAGTGCCTCTGAGTTCTCACTGCCTCGGAGATCCTTACTCCGAAGGGCCTTTAAGGACCAGTGACCGCCTCATAGACGATCATCCGCGCGACTGGCTTTCCGTCCTCTTCCTGCTCAGGTGTGTAAACGCGATGCGTCTTCGGATCAACCGCCAGGCTATGGACCGCATGCTGAACACGAAAGTCTTCCAGCTTACGGTAGTGGTCTGGATCATCTTGATGGAAGACGGAGATAGCGCCGCTGTAACAGGCGACGTAGATACGGCCGAGACTAGAATCGAACTTGATGACATCCGGTCCGTCCGCAAGCGGGAGAAACGCGATTGGTGTGTGCTTGTCCAGGTCGAAGACGGTCATCAAATTGTCTTCTTCACAGGCGAGAAACGCGCGATGATGCTCCGGGTCCAAAGACATTCCGTGATTTCCCTTGCATCGCCCCACGGGATATCTCCCAATAACCCTGTCCGTCGCGGGATCAATGACGGCCATGATGCTCTGGTCTTGCAGATTGACGTATACTTTGCGGGCCACGGGATCATACTGCGGCATTCCAGTTTCGCTCTCGAAGTGCAACGTGCCCACGATCTCATCCTTTTGTACATCCACAATGGCTTCGGCTTTACCTCGTTCGTCGGAGACGTAAAGTTTATGGAAGGGAGCCGCATACGTGCTGCCATCTGGCTTCGATTCAGTCTTCAGTTTCTTAACGACCTTCATCTGCTTCAGGTCAACCACGCCGATTGTGTTGTCGTATGCGTTTGATGTGTAGAACTTTTTGAGTTCAGAAACATATTCCACGCCTTCGGCGCCGGGGGTGTCCGTTACCACCGCGACGACTTTGTTCGTCCCCAGGTCCATCACATAGGTCTGCCCGGCGGCAAGATGAGCCGATATCAGGTAATGATCGTCTTCATCAATGGTCAGGTAGTCGAATCGCTTTCCGGCAGGGCCTGGTAGATCGAACGCGGTGATCTTCTTCAAGGTCGATCC
>Ga0070716_100000483_pt1 | contig 16475 bp, 12 predicted proteins | sample LARL112metaG_FD_71395 | JGI IMG/M metagenome (GOLD analysis project Ga0070716, IMG submission 71395) | Corn, switchgrass and miscanthus rhizosphere microbial communities from Kellogg Biological Station, Michigan, USA - LAR L11-2 metaG | ecosystem: Host-associated > Plants > Roots > Rhizosphere... | reverse complement strand
CAGCTGGGTTCCGTGAAGTTTCGCAGCGATCCTCTTGCGCTGGAGCCGGACAACCAGCCGGCGTTCGTGATCGCAATTCCATTGAATGTCGATCAGCAGTTTACCGGCATGATCGCCGCCGTGGTTTCGCTGAACCCGATTTTGCACCGGTTGAAAGATGCCAGCGTGCGCGGACGAAGCGTGTTCGTAGTCGACCATCAGGGACACATCGTCGCGCATCATGACACGACGAAATTCTCGCCGGGAGAAGATGTCAGCTCAACTTCCCCGGTGGTGGCGCGTGTGCGCTCGCTTCCGCAGGAACTGCGCAGCACCGAAACCATGCGTTTCACGCAAACCGAAAACAAGCGCGACGTGGAAATGGTCGGAACGTATAGCACCTTTCCCGAAGTCAACTGGGCAGTCATCGCGCAACGTAGTCTTTCGGAGGCTCGCGCGGACGCTGGGGTGACAGAATTAAACCGTCAGGCTCTCACGTTCGTGAGTATGGTGGTAATGATTGCTATTATCATCGGATATTTATTCGCAGTAGCCATCAGCCAGCCAATTCACGGCTTGGCAGCCTCCACCCGCGCCATCAGCCGCGGAGAATTTCATCAGCGCACCACCGTTCGTGGCGCTTCCGAAATCAGCGAGCTCGCCGAGAATTTCAATAAGATGGCGGGCGACATCGAAGAGTACATTGAGAAACTGAAGGAAGCCGCCGAAGCCAATCGCGAATTGTTTCTCGGCTCTATTCGCATGCTGGCCGCGGCCATCGACGAAAAGGATCCCTACACGCGAGGCCATTCCGGACGAGTTGCGAAATATTCCACTCTCATTGCACGCGAGCTTGGACTCTCCGAGGAAGAACTTGACAAGCTGCGCATCGCGGCGCTTTTGCATGACGTAGGAAAAATCGGCGTCGACGATCGCGTCTTGAAAAAGCCCGGTGCCCTGAATGCCGAAGAATTTGAGCTGATGAAGCAGCACACCGTGAAGGGCGCGAATATCATGCGTCCAGTTTCGCAATTGAAGGAGATGCTACCCGGCATCGAGCTTCATCACGAACATATGGATGGCCGTGGCTATCCCTATGGCTTAAACGCGGCGCAAATCCCTCTGATGGCGCGCGTGATCGCCGTTGCGGATACGCTGGACGCGATGACTACGAATCGGCCCTACCAGACTGCGATGGAACTCGATTTTGCACTGGCGCGTATCAAGGCGCTGGCTGGCTCGAAGTTTGATGCGGTCATTGTTGCCGCTCTGGAATCGGCTGTTAACGACGGCAAATTGCATGTGGCCGCCGTTGAAGTGCAAGTCTGAACATTTCGCGATCCATCCTCATTCAGTTTCTACTCCGCTTTCCGGCGTGTTTGGTTTGCGCCAAAAAGCGCCGCTCTATCCCCATCTGATACACTTTGAATTGAATATGATTTCATTATTTGGAAAACCGGAAAAAATAGAGAAAGCTGAACCTTCTCTTCTGGATCGTCTGAAAGCTTCCGTTACCAGGACCAAGGAAGCGCTCTCGGAAACCGTCGACAACATTTTTCTGGGCGAAAAGCAGATTGATCCTGCCGCGCTGAAGCAGTTGGAAACAGCTTTGCTCACCGCCGATCTTGGTGTAAAGACCACGCGCGAAATTCTCGATTCCATCAAAGAAAAAATGTACCGCAACGCACTCTCTGACACTTATCAATTGAAGCGTGAAATTAAATTACACGTCACCAAAATTCTGGAAGCCCCCAACGGCAGTAAGAGAGAACTTGCGGCAGCAAATGGTAGCCAGGAACCCCGTGTCATCTTTATCGTTGGGGTGAACGGCGCGGGAAAAACCACCAGCATCGGCAAACTCGCGAATCGCTTGCGTCAGCAAAATCTGAACGTGGTTTTGTGCGCCGCGGATACCTTTCGCGCTGCGGCTATCGAACAACTGGAAATCTGGGCGCAGCGCAACGGCGTTGAAATCATCAAGCAGAAATCCGGCTCTGATCCAGCGGCCGTGGTTTACGATGCGATGGTTGCGGCAAAAGCGCGCAACGCTGACGTGGTGCTCGTGGATACTGCCGGACGCCTGCACACTAAATCCAATTTGATGGCCGAACTGGAAAAAATGAAACGCACGGCCGCGAAAGTCATTCCAGGGGCTCCGCATGATGTTTTGCTGGTGATGGATGCTACCACCGGGCAGAATGGGCTGGCGCAGGCGCGCGAGTTCACGGGGACCGTCGGCGTCACGGGAATTATCCTCACCAAATTAGATGGCACGGCCAAGGGCGGCATCGTCGTCGCGATTTCTCGCGAACTCGGACTGCCGATCCGCTTTGTCGGCACCGGCGAACAGATTAGCGATATGGTTCCCTTCGACGCCGAAACGTATGCGGCTTCCCTTTTCGATTAGCTCATGAATGAGCATGACATTCGCTTCATGCAGCGTGCGCTGCAACTTGCGCGTAATGGCATTGGCTTGGCCAGTCCCAATCCGACCGTCGGTTGCGTGATTGTCAGCGGAGAAAATCATAAAGCGCAAATCGTTGGCGAAGGCTTTCATCGATATGATGCGCGCGATCACGCCGAAATTGTTGCGTTAAGAGACGCCGGTGATCGCTCTCGCGGCGCGACTGCGTATGTCACGCTCGAGCCGTGCAATATCACCGTCCGCACAGGCCCATGCACCGAGGCCTTGCTAAAAGCAGGCATCGCGCGTGTGGTTGCCGCGACGCAAGATCCAAATGCAAAAGTTTCTGGACGCGGACTGGCTAGGTTGCGTGGCGCGGACGTAATCGTCGACGTTGGTGTGTGTGAAGCTGAAGCGCAACGTCTGAATTACGGTTTCGCGTGTTGGATTCTCACGCGACGTCCCTTCGTGACGCTTAAATCGGCAATGACGCTCGATGGCCAACTGGCGCCGGCGAATCAACACAAATCAAAAACACGCGAGTGGATAACTTCTGAAGAATCCCGCGCGGAAGTTCAGAAACTTCGCCACGCGTCGGATGCCCTGTTGACCGGCATCGGAACGATTTTGGCTGATGACCCGCTGCTGACGGATCGTAGCGGCTTACCTCGCCGGCGTGCTCTTCTGCGCGTTGTTCTCGATTCCACACTTCGGCTCTCCTTAAAATCGCGCATCGTAAAATCAGCGAAGAACGATTTGCTGGTTTTCACGGCTGCTTCGTTGAAGTCAGCGAAGGCGCTGAGATTGCGCGAAGCCGACGTGGAACTCGTGCGCGTTCCTGCAAAACGCGGACTGCTGTCACTGTCGGATGTATTTCGCGAGCTTGGCAGGCGAGAAATACTGGATGTACTCCTTGAGGCAGGCCCTCGCCTGAATGGCGCAGCATTGGCTGCGGGACTCGTGGATCGATTGTTTCTCTTCTACGCTCCAAAACTCGCTGGGCACACAAGAGCTCCTTTCAGCAGCAGCACGGGTATTTCGGAACTGTCATTTAGACAGAAAGTATTTCACGAATTTGGATCTGACTTTGCGGTTGACGCGCTGCTGCACAACTATTTCGACCAGTGAGGCGCGACAATCTTCCATTGGTAGATTCGTGGAGTTACACTAAATTCGACTCAAATACATAGGTCGGTGTTTCTTAGTCTTAGCAATCACAGAGGTATTCACATGAGCGTCACTGCTATTTCGGATGTTCGCATTCCGCACTTCATCGGAGGAGAGTGGATTCATTCCAGATCCTCTGAATGGCAGCAACTCATTAATCCGGCAACGCACGAGACGCTTGGACAAATTCCCCTCGCCGATGCCAGCGAGGTAAACGCCGCCATCGAAGCCGCTGCCGCCGCGTTTCCTGAATGGCGCCGCACGCCTCCGGAAGATCGCATCCAGCCGTTGTTCAAATTGAAAATGCTGCTGGAAGAGCATCTCGACGAACTGGGGCGGCTGATTACGATTGAGAATGGCAAGACTTTGAGCGAGGCGAAGGCTGAACTGCGTCGCGCCATCGAAAATGTTGAGGTTGCCTGTGGCATCCCAATGATGATGCAGGGCTACAATCTGGAAGACGTCGCGCGCGGCATCGATGAAATGATGATTCGCCAGCCGATGGGCGTTGTTGCCGCCATTACAGCATTTAATTTTCCGGCCATGATCCCGTTCTGGTTTCTGCCGTATGCGATTGCCACTGGCAACACGCTGGTACTGAAACCTAGCGAGCGCGTTCCGCTGACTATGAAACGCGCTTTTGAATTGCTACAGCAGACCGGCCTGCCGAAAGGCGTGATCAACCTGGTCAACGGCGGGAAGACCGCCGTCGACACGATTCTCGATCATCCAAAGGTGCGCGCAGTCAGTTTTGTGGGCTCAACGCCGATTGCGAAATATATTTACGCGCGTGCGGCTGCTAGCGGCAAACGCGCTCAGTGCCAGGGCGGCGCAAAAAATCCGGTCATCGTTCTTCCCGATGCCGATATGACCATGGCCACGCAAATCATCAGCGACAGCGCTTTCGGTTGCGCTGGTCAACGTTGCCTGGCAGTTTCCGTCGCTGTCGCGATTGGTGACGCACAAAAAACATTTCGCGACTCGATTGCCGAGTCCGCGTCGAAATTGCGCGTTGGCTACGGCCTTGATGAAGGTGTGCAGATGGGCCCCGTCATCACGCCGCAAAGCAAATCCCGCATCGAAACGCTGATTGCCGAAGGTGAAAAAGATGGCGCAAAAGTTCTCGTGGATGGACGCAACGCTAGGGTCCCTAGCTATGAATCGGGAAATTTTGTGAAGCCGACGATCCTTGATGCCGTTCCGGCAGACAGCGAACTCGCGCATACAGAAATCTTCGGCCCGGTGCTTAGTCTGGTGCACGCAAAAGATTTGGATGAAGCCATGAATTTTCTTGAAAAGAATCCATTCGGCAATCAGGCATCTGTATTTACCTCAAGCGGTGCGGCCGCTCGCCGCTTCCGCTACGAAGCGCCCGCCGGGAATATCGGCATCAATATCGGTGTCGCGGCGCCCATGGCCTATTTCCCTTTCAGCGGCTGGAAAGACAGCTTTTTCGGCGATATGCACGGGCAAGGTCGCGACGCGATCGAGTTTTACACCGACAAAAAAGTCGTGGTCGAACGCTGGGCCAAAGAACATTCGCGCAAATTTTAATGAGCGCAACTGAGCCTGGACGTCAGCGCGCCTACCGGCGCCGCATTCCGAGCGAAGCGAGGAATCTCTTTCCGCGCCACTAACTGACCAGATCCAAAAACTTGTACCAGGCCCCCGCGAACGGCAAAAACCATGGCCTTCCGTTGTACAAGCCCAGCGGCGCGCCGGGAAAAGGTATCATCCCAAACGGATTCTCGTCCCGTCCGCTGACAATCGCTTCCGCAATCCTCTTTCCGAGCAACGTCGCCATTGCCACTCCGTGGCCCGCATATCCCAAGGAATAATACATGCCATCCATCGTCCCAGCGTGCGGCATGATGTCGAACGCAAAATCCAGCGTGCCACCCCACACGTATTCGATTTTCGTCTCGCGCAGCTGCGGATAAACGTCAATCATTCCTTCGCGGAGAATCCGCGCACTCTCGCGCACAGTATTTTCATTCTCCGGAAAAAACGCCGCGCGTCCGCCGAACAACATTCTCCGGTCCGGCGTCAGCCGGTAATAATACAAATAATTTTTGGAATCGTAGATCATCCGGTTGCGCGGACTCAGCTCCTGTGCGAGCGGTTCCGGCAAAACTTCCGTCACAATAATGAACGATCCGATCGGAATAATTTTCCTCTGCAAAGACCGCGTAATTCCGCTAGTGTAGCCGCTGGTCGCGATCAATACGTCACGCGCATGCAGCGATCCGCGCGATGTGGTGATTTTCCATCCGGCATTTCCGTTTTGAGCCGTGCGTTCTAGCGCCAGCACGCGCGTTTTCTCATGAACCTGCGCTCCCGCTTTCGCTGCGGCGCAGGCTAACCCTGCAACATATCGCGCCGGATTCACTCCCGCGCTTACCTCATCCACCATGCCGCCGTGGTAAATCGGCGAACCAATTTCACGCGGCAAATCCTTCTTCACCACGATCTGCAGCTGGTGCCCAAATTCGCGCGCAATTGTCTCCACACCCCGTTTGAAGTCCGCAAAATGTTTCGGCTTGCACGCAACTTCCAAATGACCGCAGCGCGAGAAATTACAATCGATATTTTCCTCGCGAACGATCGCCTCCACACAGTCAATGGACTCAAGCGATGCCGCATACATTCGTTTCGTAGCTTCACACCCGTACCGCGTAATCAAAGTCTGCGCTCCGAGCTTCAGCCCGCTTAACACCATGCCGCCGTTGCGGCAGCTGGCGCCCCAGCCAACGTTTTCCGCTTCGAGCACAGCAACCCAGGCGCCGCTCTTCGCTAACGTTCGCGCAGCAGATAAGCCGGTGAATCCGCCGCCGACGACCGCGACGTCAACAGACTGCGGCAAATCGCGCACCGGAATCTTCGGTTGCTCCAGCGTCTCCAGCCAGTAATTACTCTCTCGCATTTTCATGAAGCGCGGCCACTCCCCGCTGCGCCGATTCCAGGCAGTTCCCGCACCGCACGGTACGCTTCGTCAATCGCTGCGTCCGTATAAGCTCTCGCTGCGGAATCCGAATTCGCGATCGTGATATTTCCAAACGGTCTGCGCCCGATCACGTTTGGCCGCGGACCTAGCGGTAGATCGCGGTCCGAATACGAATCGTATTCATAAGCGTAGCCATGCGCCCAACGATTTACGGTAATGCCTTCAATGTCCCGCGCTGCGTCGAATCCGGCATCGCCCAACATACGCTGGAGTTGCTCTCGGATGTTTCGCTCCATCGTTTCAAATTTCGTACTCAACAATTCGTACCTCCCCGCGCGGTATTGATCCTGCCGCGGCGCACCCGGACTGCACGGCGTTCGCAACATGAATAACACGGCCGGTTCTTCTGGTTTGCCGGGAAATTTGTATTCGCCGATGCTGACCGGAAAATCGAGTGCCACAAAAGAATGGTAGCTGCCCGGCGCCATGATCTGATGAATCGCTAATTTTCGAAACGATTCCCAATTGCGAACGGCCACATGTGTGTAAAGAAACGGCGCCTTCACGCAATAGTGCAGCGCCTTTTTCTGCGCGGCGGGAAGTTCCGAGCAAAGATACGGCAACATGGCGTTGTAGCACGCCAGCACGCAGTGACGACCGGTCGCCCGCCTCAGTTTGCCATCGCGCATATACGCGACGCTTACCCCACCCACTCGTGCTCCAGGCACGTGATTCTGTTTCGCGTTCACAACCGTTGCGCCCAGCCGTATGCGAACCGAATTCCCGTCCATATCAAGCTTGCTGTATTCCGCTTTTGCCGTGACGACGTCTTCCATCGAATTTCCTGGAATGCTGCCGGGAATCAATTCGCGAACAAGCAGGCGCGCCACGGTGGCATTGCCGTCGGGGAAATGAAAAATATACGGTTCTTCTTTTTCTGGTTCGTGCAATCCCAACCCATCGAATCCCGCATATGCAAACGAACCATAGTCATCGGGGTTTTCGTAACAGGCATATGCCGAGATCGCTTCAATGCCCACTGCAAACAAATCGTGGGAATATTTTTGAAAGAATGGCAAGGATTCTGGGAGCGCTCCACAGTGTTTCGTCAGAAAATCCGCGTAGTTGACTGTTTTTAGCAGCGCAATTTTTTGCGCTGTGCTTTTTCCCTGAAGATAATCCCTCTTCTCTGTATAAAGCCGCGCGATGTCCTTCTGCACTGCCGGCGCAAGCGGTGTTTTCACCAGAAATTCCTGCCACGGCGTCGTTCCCATTCCGATCACAAGCTTGTCTGCACCAAACGTTTCTTTGTCGAAAAAGCACCCTGTTCCTAACCCTGCGTACAACTTGCGATCGTAGTTTTTGTAAAATGTTTGCACCTCAATCCCGAGTTCCTTCAACACTTGTTTCGCGACCTTGCTATATTCACCCGGGCTTTCAAGCGACTGCGTACCTCCGTTGGCCAGCAAAAGTCGTCCACTCACCTCAAATTCATTGCGCCTGGCGTGCCCGCCAAAATCGTCGTGGCAATCCAGGATCAGAATGCGGGCGTCGTTTCCCTTGCGCTTGCGATAAAAATGCGCAGCAGCCAACCCGCTGATTCCAGCCCCCACGACGATCAGGTCGTACGATTCCGAATCGTCCTCTACCGTTCCCAGCGTCTGCCACGTTTTTCCGTCGCGCAACTTGTGCGCATATTCGAACACCCGTTCCTGATCCCCGCGCAACCCAGTCAGGGCCGGAGGATATGTGGCCACCTCACCGGCATGCGCCTGGGTTTGAGGAAGATGCATGGCTAACGCGGCGCCGCCAATCGCCATTGCCGCGCCGTCCAAGAAATCGCGCCGCGTAATTCTGCGGTGCATCCCCAACTCTTGGTCTCGTGGTTTGGTTGTCATCTGTAAATTGTCGCTTCTCAGCAACTTTTATCGGTGTAGGCAATCTTACTAAATTTAAGTAAAGTTTGGTGGGACCACAAGATTGCGAGTTCGCCGCGTGCTCTAAAAATTTGGCCGCAATCAGCGAATCGGCTATCTTGAAATCGGAGGAATCGTATCGCGCTATGTTCACCGGGATCATCGAACATTCAGGCACTATTTCCCGCCTGGAATCAAGCTCTGCCGGAGGGAAAGTGACCGTTCATGCGCCGGCAGTCGCGCCTAGCCTCGCCATTTCCGCCAGCATTGCGGTGAATGGCTGCTGCTTGACGGTTGTGCACCGCGATGACGAAAACTTTTCCGCGGATCTTTCTGCCGAAACCGTCGCCAAGACTTCCTTTGCTTCACTAAAAACCGGCGCGCGCGTCAATCTTGAGCGGCCATTAACCGCCGGAAAAGAATTCGGCGGCCATTTCGTTCTCGGCCACGTCGATGGCACTGGGTGCGTTGCACATCTCACCGCCGACGGCGACAGCTGGTGGTACGGTATCGAAATTCCGTCCGACTTAGCGCGCTACGTCGTCTCAAAAGGCTCAATCACGATTGACGGAATCAGCCTCACCGCCGCGCGTTGGCACGACCACATCGCCGAGATCGCGGTCATCCCCTACACCTACGCTCACACAAATATCCGCGATCGCGTTGCCGGCGATTCTGTGAATCTCGAAGCTGATGTTTTGGGCAAATATATTGAGCGCTATCTCTCGCAACGCACTTGCGCAGGTGACTCTGCCGGCCCTTCGACATCACTGAGCGTTGAGGATCTGATCCGCCAGGGATTTTAGCGCTATCGCGTTCCCGAAACGCTTTATGCAATCTCAGCGCGTTTTTTACGCACTCCACGGAAGTACAAGACCAGTCCCAGAGCCACCGCCGCAACCGTTGTGCCTATCACCTTAATCAAGAAAAGTTGCCGGTTTGAAGAATCGCCAGGCGGAAAAACGGAAACGATGATGGACAACAATGTAACCGAAAAAGCTAACGCGCACGCAATGCAAACACCCGCTTTGCCTCCCGGCACCAGAACAGCGTGCGGATTTGTTTTGCGATCCGGGCGCCCAGCAAGCTTGATTGCCGCCGCAAACATATACAGAAACGGAATGAAGTAAAGAATAATCGTGATATCGATGACCGCCTGATAGGCGCCGCGAGTTGATTCGTTGATCTGACTAAGCAGCAGCACCAACGCGGACGCCACGGCCTGCACGATGATGGAAACGTATGGAGTTTTCCAGCGCGGATGAATTGTTCCGAACGCTTTCGGCAAATATCGATCGATGCCAACGACAAACGGAACGCGCGCGATACCCGCGACAGTGCTGCCGACTCCCCCGGCGTTGCCAACCGTCACCAACAGCGCGGCCAGGACGCCGACAAATCCAATTTTCAACGCCGTCGCACCGATAGTAATCGCATGAAACACGCCACTCTTCGGGTCCAAATCTTGCGCAGGCACCAGCGACAAGATTGAAACGGTTCCGATGATATACATCGCCGCGATCAGAGCGGCAGCGGTCAGCGCCGCGCGCGGCAGCGTCTTTCTCGGTTCGCGAATTTCGCCGCTCATCGCGGAGACCAATTCAAGTCCGGTAAACGCGAAGGCAATCTGCGACCAGAAATTCACCGTATCCCAATTCCAGGTTGGCATGATGTTCGACCACGTAAATTGCGTCACCGATCCATGCCTCAGCCACATCACCCCGGCAATGCCCACAAGAATCAGCAACGGTATATAGGTAGAAATCCCGCCGGCGTTCTGTAGCCACTTGCCTATATTTAGTCCAACCAGGTTCAAAATCACCGCAACGAACAGCAGCGCCAGTGAACCCACTAGAAGAAAAGTTCGGTCCTGTGCTAACTCAGCGCCCTTCCCGCCGATCACGTACGCGCTCATCGAAGCGCTGGCCAGCAACAATCCCGGAAAATAAAAAATTGTGTATATCCAATACGTCCAACCGGCAACGAATCCGTGAAAATCTCCAAATGCTTCTTTGGCCCACACGTACAATCCGCCCTCTTCCGGAAATCGCGATGAGAGTTCGTTGATCACCAGCGCCATGGGAACAAAAAACAGCAACGCGGCAAGCACCCACAAACTGATCGATGAAGTTCCATTGTGGCCGGCGGCCGCAATCCACCTCGGTCCCAGCACCGTCGCAATGTTAAAGAGAAGTACGTCCCAGAAACCCATTTCGCGGCGAAGTTGATTGCGTGGATCGGCAGAGCCAGCCGTAGACTGGCTCACAGAGTGACATCCATGGCGGGAATTAATTTGTCTTGCATCAGAAAATTGTGAAAGAAAGGATCGGGAGAATTTTCAAATTCCTTCCACGAAGAAAACACAGTAGCCTGGCCTTCCTGCAAAAATACAATGATATCGGCCAGTTTTCGCGCCAGATGCGTGTCGTGAGTTACGACGATCGATGTTCGGTGAAATTTTTCCTTCAGCCGCAAAATCAGGTCGCCCATATGCACAGCCATGATCGGATCGACCATGGTCGTGGGCTCGTCGTAAAGAATCGCTTCTGGATTTTGCGCCAGTGCTCGTGCAATCGCCACGGCGCGCTTCATTCCCGTGGATAACTCGCTGGGTATTTTGTCCAAAACGTCTTCTACTTCCAGCTCCTTCGCGAGTTTCTCGGTGTACTCCTGCACATCTTCGTACGTCACTCCCGGCTGATCCATCAACGGGAATCCGATATTCTCGCTAATCGACAGAGAATCAAAAAGCGCGCCGGACTGAAACACCATGGTCACCTTGCGCCGCACTTTATAAAATTGCTGCTCTGTATAGTTCGTGACGTCCGCGCCATCCACAAAAACTTGCCCTGAATCGGCTCGCAAAAATCCCATGATATGTTTCAGTGAAACCGATTTTCCCACGCCGCTGCGCCCCATGATCACGCACGTCTGCCCGCGCTTCACGGTAAAACTCACGTCACTCAGAACCGGGCGATCGTCAAACGCTTTCGAGACATCCCGAAACTCAAAATAATTGACGGAATCTTTTCCCGCAAGGTCGACCGGATTCGGGGAGTCCGTTTCGCTCACGTTTTCCTCATTCCCCAGGATTGCAGCGCCGTTTCGTAGTCTTGCGGCGTATTCATGTTCCAGAAAAGTTGTTCCGCAGTATCAAACCGTTTCCAGCGCGACTCGTCAAGGATTTCCATCCGCAGACGTTTCATCGCTTCCGTCACCTTTCGCGTGCCGCCCTCAAACGCGGTCTGCAATGCAGTGACTGCCGATGTGCGCCAGCAAGCGCAAAGAGGCTCCAGTCCATATCCCGACCGTGGAACTACCACCTCGGCCCCGCTCGCCTGTGCCTGCTTACTTAAAAATTCCAGCCACTCACGCGTGAGAAACGGCATGTCACAACTTACGATCAGATTCCATTCTGCACCAATTCGCGATCCCGCGGTCGCGGCGAGCGCGGTGATGATTCCTCCCAGCGGCCCTTCATCGGGCCAACGATCGTCCAGAATAGGATGCTCCAGTTTCGCGTAACGCCCTCTAGGCGCAACCACGCACACGTTGCCCACAGCCGCCAGTACCAACTCGCACATGCGGGACAACAATGTCCGGCCGCCAAACTCAACAAGCGCTTTGTCGGACCCGAAACGCCGGCTCGCTCCGCCAGCCATCACGTAGGCCGAGAGATCCGCCGTCGCACTAACATTGCTTCCGTTCGTATCGGTCACGAATCAGCACTCACAATTCACTTTCGTCCATCGGTTCCCTGCCGGGCCGGCGAATTCCGAGTTCGCGCAATTTTTCCTGCAAACTTTGCCGATGCAGACCAATGGTCGCGGCCGTCCGCGAAACATTCCAGCGGTGTGAAACAAGTTCTTTCGTAATCCAGGCCGTTTCAAACTTCCGCTTCGCATCGCGAAAATCGCGTTCATTCATTCCGGAGTTACCTGCCGTGACGCCATCTTTTCGCGTCAACGGTTGTCCGCTCTCGACTTCCTCTGGCAAATCGCCCAGCGTGATTTCCTCGCCCCGGCACATTACCGCGCTTCGTTCTAGCGCATTTTTTAGTTCGCGAACATTGCCCGGCCAATCATAGGCCTCAAGCGCCGCCAACGCTTCCTTGCTCAGTCGCAGTGCACGATTCAGCCTCGCTCCGTGCATTTTCAAAAACGCATCGGAAATCACGCCAATATCTCCCTTATGTGCGCGTAACGGAGGCAGCTCAACGGTCACCACCCGCAACCGGTAGAATAAATCCTCGCGAAATTTGCCCGTGCGTATTTCTTCCGGCAAATCGCGATGCGTCGCGCTGATCACTCGAACGTCCACGGGTATCGTTTGCGACCCGCCCAGCCTTTCAATCGTGCGATTTTCCAATGCCCGCAGTACTTTTGCCTGCGTCACGGGATTCATATCCCCGATCTCATCGAGAAACAGCGTGCCGCCATGCGCTTGCTCGAATTTACCTCTGCGTTGTTGCGCCGCGCCGGTAAATGCGCCGCGTTCGTACCCAAACAGCTCCGACTCAATCAGCGTTTCCGGCAAGGCCGCGCAGTTCACCGCCACAAACGCCTTCGCACCTCGTGGCGAACGCGCATGAATTTCCTGCGCCAGCAAATCCTTACCGGTGCCGCTTTCGCCCACGATTAAGACTGTCGAATCCGTCGCCGCAACGCGATCCGCAATCTCAAGCGCGCGCCGCATCTCTTCAGACCGCCCGATCATTCCGCCAAACTGGCCTTCGCTCGTCAATCGCCGCCGCAGCGAATCGTTTTCCCGCTGCAAAGAAGCTAGTTTCAATAAATTGGCAACCCGCTGCCGCAACTCATCCAGTTCAAAGCCTTTCACCAGATAGTCCGCTGCTCCCAGGCGCAACGCCTCGACCGCGGTCTTCGCTGTATCTAAGGCAGAAACCATGAGCACCGGTACAGTGCTGCCTTGATCGCGCAACGATTTTAAGAAGGAGAGTCCATCCTGTCCGGGCAGCACGACGTCGAGCAGCACCAAATCCGGTTTTTCCACAAGGAAAGCTTCGCGCGCCGCTTCGGCAGAGTCAGCTTCCGCAATGCGATACTTTGATTCGAGCGCCCGTCGCAATCCATAGCGTGCGGCCGGCTCATCCTCAACAATTAAGACCGTTTTCATCGCGTTTCCTCTTGCACCGGCAGCCACACCGAAAATTTTGTTCCGCATCCATCCGCAATTGGACTCTCCAGTTCAATTCTTCCTCCAGCTTCACTCACCCGCCGCGCCACAATCGCCAACCCCAACCCCGTTCCTTGCGTTTTCGTGGTAAAAAACGGCTGCATCACTTTCTCGCGCAGCTCTGCCGCAATTCCTTTTCCGTCATCCTGCACTCGAATCAAAGCATTCCCGTCCATTCGCTCCGCACAAACTTGCACGCGACCGCCGTAGCCGCTCGCTTCCATTGCGTTCACGATCAGATTCGACACTATATCGCTCACCGCTTCTCTGCTTGCATTCACCTTCAGCGCGCCTCGCGCAGAAACTTCCAGATGAATTCCCTGCCGCTCCGCCTCCGGCCGCATCACGGCACTCACTTCTCTGATCACTTCGTCAACCGCAACCGGTCCAGGAATTTCTCCCAGTACCGCCGGCCGGCTGAATTGCAGCAACTGCCCCAATTTATTCGATAGCCGCGAAACCTCTCCCAGCACCATTCGCGTTTCTGCCTTCAACGACTCCGGCATGTCCGGACTTTCCATCTGCACCTGCAGAATTGTTTTGATCGACCCCAGCGGATTTTTCAAATTATGCGAAATGCTCGCCGCCATCTGACCGAGCACTGCCATCCGCTCTCGCTCCGCCAACTTTCGTTCCAGCCGTAACTTCTCTTCAATCAAACGGCACAAATCGAACGCTGCCGGTATCTGTTCACAAACAAATTCCAACGCAGCGGATGTATCGCCCGAGATTCCGGCTCCGTGGGGTTCCACATGCAGCGATCCTAGTCTTCGGTCCTCCTGCACAATCGCAAATTCTCGTGGATCAAACGGAATAGCCGCCCGCTTCTCCAGCGGCTTCAGATCGATAAAGGCATTGCTCTTGCCAGGCCCACTATCTGTCAGTTCCAGACGTGCGCTGCGCAAGCCAAGCTGCTCCACCGCTCGGCGTTCGATAAAAATTTTTAATCGCGAAAAATCGCCGTTTTTCGCCTCTTGCCGCATCTCTGCTCCGAGCCGTTGTGCCACGTCCAATTCCTTTTGTGCCGTTTCGCGCAGCGCCTTTCCCAAAGCGCGTTGCAGCGGCTCGATAAAGATCACCAACAAAAACAGCAGAATCCCCGCTGTCGCTTCCGGCGGAATCACCGTCGCCAACGTTTCGCTGATGCGCCGCACCAATGCGAGATATAACAGCGCAAGAAACGTAGTGGAGACTGCGTACAGAAGGGTCTTCTGTTTGCCAATATTCAAAAAATTGTGCCGTTGCACTAAATAAATCAGCACAGAAAGCGCAGCGAGCGGCAGCAGGGCCAGGACGGTGCCCAACACTTCCCGTGCACTCTGATCAAGTCGTGTCGGAATAAAGTGAATCATCGCCACCAAAACGATGAGCAGTGCCAGCAACGCTGCCAGCAATCTATGGAAAAGCGCTTCGGCCTTGACTCGCGTCGCGTGCGCTAATCTTATTTCCCACGCGCTGCCCAGCGCCGCAACGATTACTAGCCACAGCAAATACCAGCGCCCCAAGGAGTTGCCCGGAATACCGAAATCAAAGTGGCCGTTTCGCAGCACATCCGGCACTCGCACCAACGCAAAATAAATCGCCGGCAAATACATCAGGCCGAGCGTCACGACCATCAGGCGCCCGGCGGTTGCCAGCCCTCGAACCTCGGCGAACTCGATATGCAGGTGAAAAAGCAATGGAGGCAGGAACGTCAACCCAACACAAATCAAGCCAGCTGCAAACGTCTCCAGCGCTGCGCTCGGTTGTGTGTAGTAGATCTGCGCATTAATCGCCAGCAACGATCCGCTGTAAAACAAGAACAGCGCGAGACACAAAAAGAAAAAGACGCGCTCAAAATTCCGCTGCCTGCGATAGCCAAGAATCACCACCATCCAGAACAACATCAGCAGCGTTCCCAGCGTAAAACCAACCAGCCGGACATAGAGCAGCGTTCCCACTCAGACCTCGTGCGAATTCTACGCCCAGCCTCGAAGCACCGCAATTGCCGAGTGCAAGAATTTTCTTGCATCACTCAATTAACTGAAAATACAATACTTACTGCTAACTGCTGGAATGTTAAGATTCAGTGAGAAACGCTCAACCTGCCTTGACTTGGCGGTCTCTTCTGCTATATTAGCAGTCGACTGTGAGGAGTGCTAATCTTCTCTAGCTTCTATCCCACAGTTCACCTGCAGCTAAATTACGGAGGTTTTGCGAAGATGGCAGTCAATCTCACCCCGCTGCACGACCGTGTAATCGTGAAGCGCATTGAAGAAAAAGAAACAGTAAAGGGCGGCATCATCATCCCGGACTCGGCCAAAGAAAAGCCGATGGAAGGCGAAGTGATCGCTGTCGGCGCTGGACGGCGCGAAAAGGGCGAACTCATTCCTCTCGACGTCAAAGCTGGCGATCGTGTGTTGTTTGGAAAATACGGCGGCACGGAAATCAAGCTTGACGGCGAGGAATACCTCATCCTGCGTGAAGAGGAAATCCTGGCCAAGCTGGGCGGCGCCGCAAAGGCCGCGAGAAAGTAAGCACCGCGAGTATTTAAATTTTGCTTTACGTAGTGCAGGGCTTCAGCCCTGCGGTTTAAATCTTCTGCACTAGCCCCGACCCGGTCGGGGTGCTTCATACCAAAAATTCAGCAGTTCGCAGCAAAGATTATCAGGAGGAAACAAGAAATGGCGAAGCAGATTGTTACGGGAGAGAATTCCCGCCAGGCGATTTTGCGCGGCGTGAATGCTCTTGCCGATGCAGTGAAGATTACGCTCGGCCCCAAGGGCCGCAATGCCGTAATCGAAAAGAAGTTCGGCGCGCCGATCATCACCAAGGACGGCGTGACGGTTGCCAAGGAAATCGAACTCCGCGATCCGCTCGAGAACATGGG
>Ga0070716_100000481_pt1 | contig 16505 bp, 10 predicted proteins | sample LARL112metaG_FD_71395 | JGI IMG/M metagenome (GOLD analysis project Ga0070716, IMG submission 71395) | Corn, switchgrass and miscanthus rhizosphere microbial communities from Kellogg Biological Station, Michigan, USA - LAR L11-2 metaG | ecosystem: Host-associated > Plants > Roots > Rhizosphere... | reverse complement strand
GGCTTCTCAGGATGACAATATAGAGAAATCACCTCTGGAGAAAATACTTTTCCGCCACCGCCATTTCGCTTCCACGGCTCGCGCAACGCAATCCCCTGGCTGCGATTGGAATCATCTTCGTCGTCTTCTTCACCATTTGCGCTATCTTCGCGCCCTGGCTCGCGCCTTATGATCCCGCGCACATTGATTTAGCTACGCGGCTCGCTTCCCCTTCACTGAAGCAGATTTGCGGTTCGGACGAATTAGGACGGGATATTCTTTCGCGCCTGATCTACGGATCACGAATTTCTATGCTGGTGGGGAGTTGCGTGGTCGCAGCTTCGCTTGGCATTGGGCTGATCGTCGGCTCAATTGCCGGATATTACGGCGGCCGCATCGATCGCTTCGTGAACATCGTGGTGATGAATGCCTTTTTGTCGTTTCCGGGCATTTTGATTGCGATTGCGTTTGTGGCGTTTCGTGGCCCGGGAATCTTCAACCTGGTTCTGGCGCTCTCAATCGGCGGATGGGTCGGCTATGCGCGCCTGGTGCGGGCGCAAGTTCTGGCCGCGCGCGAGAAAGAATATGTGGAAGCCGCGCGGGCGCTGGGTGCGACTGATGTGCGAATTATTGTGCGGCACATTCTGCCGAACATAGTTCAGCCGGTGATTGTCCAAGCTGCAATTGGAATGGCGGGCGCAATTCTGGCGGAAGCCACGATGAGTTTTCTGGGATTGGGTGTTCCCCCTCCAACTGCCTCCTGGGGAGCCATGCTCAACGACGGCCGTGCCCATCTTTTCGACGCGCCGCATCTGGTGATCTTTCCCGCCCTCGCGGTAATGCTTGCAGTCCTCTCATTCAACTTCATCGGCGACGCCCTTCGCGACTTGCTTGATCCGAGATCGAGGATTGAGGCAGGGCTGTAGGCAAAAGACCGGCAGTTGACTACAACTAAAGTTGTAAAAGTTAAACTTTAACTTATTAGAGATTGACAGCTATCACGGCGCGAGGTAAGCTCCGCGCGTACTTCGGAAGTGTGCTCCGAAGTTCGCGAGGGGTCCACGCCACTGGCAACCCTAATTTGACACTCGCAACAGTGCCATTGGGGCAGCCTTCCCCGACCGAGACGTTCCTCCCGCTGCTCGTGAATCACCACGCGTCCGGCCACACTCCGAAGCTGACGCGACGCCCGGCAGCTCTCGCACTGATCTAGCCCATGGGTAGCAGTGCCTCTGCCGACACCATTTCGTCAACCAGAGTTCTGAGGAGGAAAAAAGTTATGAGTCTGCAAACGTGTTGTAAGACGTTTTCATTTCTTTTCGCGTTGCTCGCGTTGGCCATCCTGGCCGCGCCGGCATTCGCACAGAATTGTTTACAGGATGAATACACCGCGAGCGGCGGCGGCAAAGTGCAGTGTACAGCGAACGATGTGAGCATCGCGGCGGTCAAGAACGTTCAAGTCATCGGCGGTATAGGGAATAAATGCCTCGCAGGGCAGCCGTTCAGTTTTATCGCGGATTTCGAAATCCTGACGACTTCGAAGAGTTCGCGATCGAACGTCGGCCTCTACTTTGGTACGGGTACCGGCGCAAACCAGAATGGCGCGTTGTCCGGCACCTGCACGGACAGTATTATCGCTCCCCAGCATCCCTGCTCGCCGGGCAGCAACGTTACGTGCGGGACGGCCCAATATGCCGAGCTCGACGGCAACACGGCGGTGGACAACTGCGGAGACACCAGCAGCACGGACAGCAGCCCGGCTTTTGGAGCTGGGACCGAGGATGTCGTAATCGAAGTCGACAATGTCACCTGCCCTCTAACCGGGACTTCGCTGTCGTTGCCAGAGTGCACGAGTTGGCAAGTACCTGGCAAGCAGCTTAACTGCTTCTCGCCGCCGACGAGTTTTCCCTATCAGACCTCGGCGGTACCGGGGTCTCCTTCGAAGTGCAGCTGCGGGACTCTCTCGATTCCCGTTCAACCGATAACACCAACCGCTTCGGTGGCGAAGAGTTGCAACACCGCGCTCAGCCAGGGTGCAAACCTCACCGCCTGCAACGCCGGCCCTGAGGGCAGCACAGTGACCTACCATGTCTCCATAACCAACACATCGGATTTTGGTGGCATCGCGGTTGACCAGATCTGTGACGACCAGTACGGCAACGTCTTCACAGCGGCCGGGTTCCAGGGCTCCGCATGTCCTGTGGGACTTGTTGGCACCGCATCCAACGTTAACTGCCCGCCCGTACCTATTGCGAAAGGCGCTACGTCAACGTGTGACTTCACCGCAGTTCAGGGTGAGCTTGCCTCGGTGACGGACAAGGTGACGATCCAGGGACACTCGGCTCTCGTCAGCACATCGCTTTTCGGCCCAGACACGTCTAACACGGTAACGGTCACGTCGACGGACGCGCCGAGTTCGGCGACTATAACCAAGGGGTTTGTTTCCACCCTTAATGTCTGCGTGAATGTAAGGTATAGCGTGGACGTTGCCAACACGAGCGGATTCGACGAGAACCTGACACTTACGGGTCTCCAAGATAGTGGATTTGGTGACATCACGAAGTCAGGCGCTGCAAATACATCGGTGCTGGGAACTACCTGCGGCGTGGCCGTGGGCAGCCCCGGTCTGGGATCGCTCTCGGGAGTGACCGCCAGCGCTACCAACGGAGGCGCGCTGCCGGCGACGCTGACAGTTGGTGGCTCCGACTATCAATGCCAGTTCGACGCATCGTTCTGTGGTGCGCCGGGAACAATTAGCCTGCCCGGCGGCGGCTCATGCCAGGGCATCCAACACAAGAACACGGTGTCGGCGAACTCGCTCCACGGTGACGAAGGCATAAGCGATCCAGTCACCGAGACCGATCATCAGCTGACGGTGGACGAATGTATCGACGCGCATTCGGTATCAAATTAACCTGAGCTTGGAGTCGGACGCTTCGCGTGCGACTCCTAAGCTTGATGAACTCTTGATTCGTTGATTAGTAGGCCGGCCGAACCTGACCGGCCTTTTTCTTTCACCGGGATGTGGAGATCACGTAGAAGAAACGGCTCTCTACAATTTCCCAAACCAGAAAGGGCACTGCGCTCGCGATGCCCCTAGCCTTCAGATAGTACTTATTGGACCGTAAAACTGGCGCTTGCACCCGCAACGGAAGCTGCACCAGTCACGCTTGTGCCGAACTGTGCCTGATAAGTTCCGGGAACCGCGTGCCTTGACAACTTGTAGCTGAGTGAGGCGACGCCGTTGCTGCCGGTTGTTCCGCTCAGAGCAGTCGTCTTGATAGCTGGAGACATTACATTGACCGTTACCCTTGCGCCAACGTCCGGCGAGGTGCCAGAGAGTAAGCCAACGCGGATCGTGACCGTTTGGCCCGGCAGATAGGTGGATTGGTCTGTCCACAAGCTGACACTCAACGCCCCTGGCGTGGAAATCACGTAGCTCGCCGCTGCTGATCCGCTGTAGGAGCTTGATGAAGCGTTCGTCGCGCTCACACCCAGGTTGTAAGAGCCATCGGCCGTTCCTGCCGGTGAAGTGACGTTCAACGTCGCAGAACCACTCTTGCCCGGCGATAGCGACAATCCCGCAGCGCTCCAGACGCCAGTCCAGCCGGAGGGCAACGTGGCGCCTAAGTTAAATGTCGCTGCAGGACATCCAGAGCTGTCGTGGTCGGTTACTGTAGCAGTGAAACTGACCACGGTTCCAGAAATCGCGCTCAGGCTTTGAGAAGGCGACAAGGTAACACTCGGGTTCGCCGCAGTGCAGACCGGCCCATTATTCATGGTGATCTGTACGGTAGCCCCGTTGCCGCTCACCGCGGTCGGCGCAAAGGTCACGCCGGCTCCGGAATCCTGGAAGCTTTGGCCTACCACCAGCGACGGATCGAACCAGGCGTAATAGGTCTTAGTTGCAGGTGTCATATCTAGCAGGTAGCTGCTGTTGCTATCGCCATCAGTGCCGGTGTGGAAGAGCACGCCCGTGGTTTCGTTCTGGGTGTAATAGGTGCTGTCCGTAAGGAAGGCGTCGAAGCCGAGTGCCTGACGAGCCTCGAGGTAATACCAAGTCTTGGCGCCAGTAGTGGAATCGGTGGACTTCAATACCTTGAGCGCATTCGGTCCGGGGCCGCCGAGTTCGTAGGGATTGATCGTATATGTGCCACTCGCCGTTACAGTCTGAATTGAGGGTGAGGCAGCGTAGTTCAGCCAGCCCAGGCGCTCCTTTTGGTAAGCGTTGTAATGCGCAGACGCCGTTTGCGGGGTTCCCATCGTGTCCAGAAGGTCACCGTACTCCACGATATTGCCGTTGGAGCAAATCGTGGCTGTCGTGCCGCAATCGAGCAAATGGGAATGCCAAAGACCGAAGGCGTGGCCCAGTTCATGGGCGATGACATGAATATCCAGGCTCAATCCGCCTGGTCCCGTGGTGCCGTTGATCCAGCTCTCGGAAGGGTTTCCGCCTACATCTGACGAACCAGCAAAGCCGCAAGTGGAGTTATTGGGATAAGCGTACACGTAGCGAGTGTAGTTCGACAGGTTCACGCTCGCCGCGACTGCTGCGCTTTTAGCGTCGGTCGCAATCTGGTACATGTCACAGGTCGCAACACTGTCCGGGATGGTGTACCAGCCAACAACGGCTCCTGTAACTGAGGTCTGCTGGTAAGAATTCTCCGAGAAGAAATTGTTGACGCTACCGAAAAACGCATTCTGCGCATCGGCGAGCGTGTACGGCTGCACCGGGTCATCTTGAAAATTCACGAGAATGACCAGGACGGATTGCGCTCCAAAGGTGTTGGGAACGGGAATAGACGGTGGTGGGGGTGAACCGCCGCCAGTCCTGGTAACGTTGGCGCTCCCGGAATAAAGGAGCAAACTCCCGCCCAATAGCTGCCCATTGGCGCGGACGTGATCTCCAGTCAGCAGATGCGTTGGCGGGTGTTTGGCGAACTTGAGCGGAACCCGAGTGCCATCCGCCTGCTTCAATGTGAAGACAAAGCGCCCGTGACCATCTTTGAAATCCTGGTGGATGATTTCAAGTTTGCCTTCGAGCTGCGCCGGTTTCCCCTGTCCGGATTGCAACTGAGCCGCTACAGCAGGGTCGTCAGCCAGATCGCCGCCTGCCGGGTTGTGTGCCAGTGAGAATGTGCTGCTAAGAAGAACGATGCCGGCGAAAAAGGTATTTATTACGAAGATCCGGGGACAGATCCTTAATTCCATGGGGGTGACCTTCCTTACCACCCATGATCGTCACCAGCACTCAGCAACACGAGATAACAGGAGTCCAGTGACAAAAGGACATCTCAGACGTACAGGGGCTTCTGGGTCGTCGGACAGTAACCATCGGAATGGTGGGGGAGCAATTCTGGCAGAAGCCACAATGAGTTGCCTGGGAATCGGCGTTCCCATCGCAACTGCCGGTTGGACGCCAAATGCTCAACAACGGCCGTGCGTAGTTTCTGAATAGCTGACTGCTCGGGACTTACGTCATCGCGATCTAATTTAGGTGTGGAATCCTCCGTCATTCCGCGAATGCCCTGCTGAAGACGAAGCGTTCTAAAACAGGAATTTCAGCGCCACCTGGATCTCCCTTGCCGGTTGTGCGGCTTGGATTTGATTAAAGGTTGGCGAGCTGATGTCGCTGTCGGGCAGTCTGAAGTTGGTGTGATTCAGGACGTTGAAGAGTTCTGCGCGGAACTGAAGCTCGTTTGACTCCATGATGTGAATATTCTTGAACACCGAAAAATCCCAGTTGGCATATCCGGGCCCTTCAGCTATGTTGCGGCCAGCTGTGCCGAATTGTTGCACGGGAGAATTGGGGTCCTGCGTGATCGCTTGAAACGCACCAGCGTTGAGCCATGCGTTCGCCGAATGCGCTCCAGCGTTAGGGTTCTGGCCAGGAACCAGGTTCGGGCGATTCGCGGAGAATCCCGTAATCTCCGGGGCTCCACCTTGGACGGAAACGTCATGAGAATCAAACACAGTAAACGGCGTTCCGCTCATTGCGGTTACGATTCCGTTTAACTGCCAGCCGCCGAGAGCTTGTTGATACCACCCATGAGGCTGTCTCCAGAAAGGCAGTTCCCACTGGTAGCTCAACACAAAGCGATGGCGGGCGTCGAACAACGACAAGCCGCGCTCAGCCGCAAGGTTGAAAGGGTTCTGCGCCAAGTCGTTTTCGCCGGCAACCGGTTTTGCGGCAGAGCCGGTCATGTTGAACGATGAGGCGTCATCAATTGACTTCGAAAGCGTGTATGACGCCAGAAACGAAACACCGTGACTGAAGCGCTTGCGTAAGCTGGTTTCAAGCGCGTTGTAAGAAGAATTCGCGATGCCGGCGATCAATCCAGTCGAGGAGTAAATGCACGGAGGGCTGTTTGCGGCCAATGTGCAGCCAGAATGTAAGCGGCGTTGATCGGCATTGCCCGAAGTAGAGATCGGCCGACCCGTCACCGGATTGAAACCTGGTACGTAGATTGCGGGATTGCCTTCGATGAAGCGTGGAAGCTTGGTCCCCTTTGTCCCTACGTATCCGATCTCGAAGAGCAGGTCCGAGCCGAATGATCTCTGAAGGTTTAAGTCCCAATCTTGCGTATAGGGCAGGGGCAGGTTAGGCGTGAGTGTCAGGTTCGTGAGCGGGGTGGCAAACTGCCCGGCAATAGGCGGGTTGCCGTTGAACGGATCAGAGAAGTTGAAAAACGGCGACGGACCAACCTGCGGCGTCTGCAAAAACGGCGGCGCGCTGATCGGCGATTGCAGCGGTCCACCCTGGCCCGTGTAATAGGGCTCGTAGAATATTCCGTAGGAGGAAGTGATCAGCCACTTAGCATCGCCCATAGGATCTAAAGCTACGCCGACGCGAGGAGCGAAACCTTTCTTGAAAGTCGGGATGAGACCAGCCGGTACGCCTTGGTCGCCAGGATAGAGCAGTCCCGGCTTCGCGGTCGGGAAGACAGTTGACTGACGTCCCGGAATCCAAAGTGTTTGCCGGTTGTGAATTTCTGTGTAGGGAAATGGCAGTTCATAACGCAAGCCATAATTCAAGGTCACACGGCGATTGAGCTTGTAAGTGTCTTGCCCGTATCCGTTCAGCGCGTTGCCTCGAATGCCCCGATTGAAATCGCCGCGGCCCTGCAGAAACACGACCGGCACGCCATACAGGAAACTGGCAAAAGCATCGGTAACAGGAAATCCGGCGAACACAAAGAATCCGTTGGTTGCGATGCCTTGCAGGGCATTCACTTGCAGGCGTTGATATCCGCCGCCGAACTTGAGTTCGTGTGCGCCACGCACCCAGCTCAAGGTGCCGGAATAATCGAAGGAATTTTCGTAAGTATTGCGCGGCCCGGTTATCGGATCGCCAACTGAAGTGTAGCCATTCACCTGAATGAACGGTGGCCCAGCAGCCGTGGCCAGACTAGGAGAATATTGGAATCCAAGGCTCGCAAGCGAGGTGTGATTAATGTGTTCATCCACCAGGAACTTGTTTCTCAGGTATGAGAAGCGAAAAACGCCAATCACCGCTGGAGAGAAGGTATGCGTCTCCTGGCCGACGAAATTCTGCGCGCGATGGTCTTCTCCTACGGGATAACCGGGAATACTCGCACCTGCCGGCGAGAGCGGATCGAAGCGGTTGACATTGTTGAACATGTAGCGGAAGTTCAGCGTGTCTGCAGGTGTGAGGTAATGGTCAATTCGAAGGCCAAACTGGTTCCGGTCGTCGCGGAGAGTACCGGTAGAAAGAAATCCATTGGTGCCAACATCAGGTTTCGGAAACAACGTCAGCAAATTGACCGCGAACTGGCTCTGCGCCAACAGATTCGTATGCGTCGGGTCCGGCGCTGGCATCTGGTTGAAGGGATACGGCTGTTGGAAAAAAATGTTGAAGAGCTGGTGATTCAGATTGCTGCAGATTCCATTAACAAACTGCTCGCCTTTGCTTGGGTCGCACAATTGACTAAAATCGCCCTGCCTCTCGGCCGATGACGGCACGGTGCTGATAAAGCTGTCTCCCTGCCGGTTCCGGAACCCTTCATAGAATCCGTAAAAGAAAGTCTTGTCGTGACGTACCGGTCCGCCGATGCTACCGCCAAATTGGTTTTGCTTCAGTGGCTCGACTACGGTGTTGGGAAACCGAGTTGCGTCCAGGGCATCGTTGCGCAGAAACTCCCAGAGCGCACCGTGGTACGAATTCGATCCTGAGCGCGTAATGATGTTGGTGGTGGAGCCGAGATTGTGTCCGAATTCGGCGCTGGAGTTGTGCGTCAGAATTATGAACTCCTGGATAGCATCGATCGGCGGCTCGAGGACGAATCCACCGTCCACGCCATTGAAATTGTTCGCGCCATCTATCAGGAAATTGTTCGACTCGGGTCGTTGGCCATTAACTGCGTACCCCTGCTGTTCGCGAAGCGAGCCTCCCGCTTCCCGCAGGCCGGGCGTGAGCGGAACCACTCCGGGCTGGAGCGTTCCGAGCTGGGAAAAGTCGCGGCCGTTCAGCGGAAGGTCATTAATTTCGCGTTCGTGTACAACTTGTCCCAGGCTGGTCACGGTCGGTTGAATCAGTTCGGCGTCAGCCTGTACCTGCACTTGCTCTTTGTCTGAGCCAACCGCCAGATGAACTGGAACCGCGGCGGTTTCGTTGACGTCGAGCGAGATACCTTCCTGGAGATATTTCTGAAATCCGGTGGCGGCGACTTCCAACCGGTAATGCCCAACCGGCAACTCCAATAAAAGATAATTACCGGCGCGATCAGTTGTGGCTGTGCGCGTAAGGCCAGTCTCTACTTGATGGGCAGTCACACTTGCGTTTTGCACCAAAGCTCCGCTGGGGTCGGAAACCGTTCCCCGAATACTGCCGCTAATTTGCTGAGCGGAAACCGAAATGCATGCAAGTACTACCGCGAAAACAATATTCCGAAACCTGACCATAAGCGGCATCTTCCCCTGTGAGATCGAGACACGTTTGTTTTTCGGGAGCAAGCGAGATGAGTCGGCCTCCACGAGGCAAACTTACCCGTACGAAGTGTGGCGATTATTCGAGAGAGCTACGGCGCACGCAATAATATGAAAGTAGTAGACGAGCCACTCTGCCCGATTTTTTTCTACTATTGCCTTCACCTCATACACTCGGTTAGGTTGCTCGATTCGTTGTTTTCTGACGAATTCGTCGGATGAGTACACACACATTGGAGAACGTCTCCCAATTGCAAGCCGCGAACGGCGGTCTGGGCCGTCGCCTCGGACTCGCGTCGGCGACCGCAGCAGTGGCGGGAGAATCCATCGCGGTGGGAATATTTCTCACGCCTGCCGGCATGGCGAAATCGCTGGGCTCTCCGTTTTGGCTCTTACTCGTTTGGGTGGTGGTCGGAATGCTGGCGGTGTGTGGCGCGCTTTGCTACGGAGAACTCGCCGCCCGCTTTCCCCGTGATGGGGGAATTTACGTTTATCTGCTGGAGACGTGCGGCCGCCGAATTGCATTTCTGTACGGGTGGATGTGCCTTCTGGTGCTCGACCCCGGCCTCACCGCGGCACTTGCCGTCGGGCTGGCCAGCTATGCCGGCTACATCTTTCCTTCTTCGCCGCTCGCAGCGAAGCTCGTCGCTGTCCTCGTAATTTGGTCGCTCTGTCTCCTCAATGTGCTGAGCATTCGCATAGGGGCTGGAATTCTGCGCTGGACAACGTGGTTGAAGCTCGGTGTACTTGCCTCAATGGTGATCTGGGCATTCGGGTTCCGCCTGGGATCGTGGTCCAATTTTGTTCCTCTTGTGGCTCAGCATCCCGGCTCTCTTCCATTGGGGCGTGCGCTCGGTGCGGCGATGGTCGGTGGATTTTTTTCGTTCGGCGGCTGGTGGGATGTGAGCAAGATCGCCGGAGAAGTTCGCGATCCTGGCCGAACCTTGCCTCGCGCCATGCTACTGGGCGTGCTGGTTGTGACCGTTGTTTACATCCTGGTGAGCGCAGCGTTCTTATATCTGCTGCCGCTTTCGCAGGTCACTTCTGACCAAACCTTCGTGGCCCAGGCAGGTGCAGTGTTGTTCGGGCGCGCTGGTGGAATGGTATTCGCCGCCATAGTGGTCATTTGCGTTCTGAGCAGCCTGGCCGCGTTCATCATGTCAGCCCCAAGAGTTTATTACGCAATGGCCAAAGACGGGCTGTTCGTTCGCGCGATCGCTAGAACACATCCCCGATTCGGCACTCCGGCGAACGCCATTCTGCTTCAAGGATTCGTTGCAACAATTTTGGTGGTGATAGGAAGCTTTCAACAGATCATCGCCTACTTTATATTTGTCGCCATTGTATTCCTGACACTGGCGGGGGCTGGACTTTTTCGAGCTCGTGGTCGCAGTCAAGGAATTGAGCCGGTGTTCTTGACTCCAGCGTACCCAGTTCCTCTTGTTATTTTTCTGGTGTTGATGTCCGCACTGCTAGTGCTGCTGGCTTTACACAGTCCACGAGAGGCGATTGTGGGAACTGCGGTTGTGACTGCAGGTCTACCGGTGTACGCAGTGTTTCAGCGCAAAGCTGCACCGGTCGATATCGCGCCCACCAATTTCTAGGGTCATAACCATGGCAACCAAAAAGAAGAGCAAGACAAGGTCATCGAAAGCGGCAAAGAGTTCGGCTGCAAAACCCTACCCCACAAAGATCGCCATTATCGAAGATGCGGAAGCGACCGGTGAGGTCGCTGCCGCGTACGACTTCTGGCGCGCCGGATCAGGCCGGCGGCAGGTTCCAGGAATCATCAAATGCTTCGGAGCGCGGCCCGATTTTCTCAGGCAGGTAATTGAGTTCTCAAACACAGTCCATTTTTCTGAAGGACACCTGTCGCGGCGGCACAAAGAGATGATTGCCAGCCACGTCTCTTACCTGAATCGTTGCCCATATTGACTGGACAGTCACGCCTACTTCCTGCGGGTTCAGGGAGCCACAGATCGATGTGTAGAAGCAATCCTCCACGGAAAGCTTGATGAGGCCGGTCTCAGTGCGAGTGAGCGCGCACTCTTGGAATATGTAGAACTAGTCACGAAAGCTGCTTACAAGACCACACCCGAGGAAGTGCAAAAGCTCCGAGATGTCGGCTGGAAAGAAGAACAAATTGCTGAGGCGGTGTACGTCACGGCCATATTTGCTTTCTTTAACCGTGTCGCCGATGCTTTCGGCGTTCCTTCTCAAGAGTATCTCTCAACTGGAAAATTGACGCCGTGATTCAGATACACCATTTGCAGCCCGAAGAGCGGCACCGCTACACGAACGGATAGTCCTGTCGGCGCAGAGGTGCCCCGACCTCTTACTTGGCAGATTGCTTTTGGATGACGGGCAAACCGGAAGTAAGTGTGGAAATGGCGATTCGCTAACGCCCGACGTTGATCTTATTCCGCCACCACGTCCTCGAAATCCGGCTCGAGTTCTTGCCTGACTTCGTGCACCGAAGATTCTTCTGCGCGATCGTAGTAGTCCCACACCCGCACGCCCTGCTGATCAACTGCGATGTAAGTGGGAACGTCCTGGGTCCAGCTGCCGCTGTTGTAGTACTCGACTCCATCGCGCGTGAGGCTGAGAGCTTCGTGGGTGTGGCCGCAAAACACACGATCCGCGTTGCGCGACCGGGCGTGGGTCACGGCCCCGCGAGCAACTTTTGAGGAAAGGCGCAGCCATGCAGTGTCGAAGCGTTCGAGGAAGCCCATCATGCGTCGTTGGCCGAACGACATTTTTTGCAGGCTCAGATGAAGCGCCGAAAGGAATCTGCTCAGCACGCCATTACGAGTGAGAAATCGGTCGAACTGATGTCCGTGGACCGCGAGATGACGCTTGCCATTAAAGTCCCAAACATATTCGTCGTACACGCGAATGCCTACCAGGTGCGACATCACATCTGACAAGCCGTGATCGTGATTGCCTTCGACCCATACGACTTCGATCTGGCGCTTGGGATTCGAAAGCTTGCGGATGTATCCGAGAAACTGCCAGTGTTCTTTTTTCAGGCGGCGGAAATTGAGGTCGGAGAAAATGTCGCCAAGAAGAATGAGCCGGTTGAACGACGCCGACTTCAACATGCGCAGCGCAGCCGAAGCGCGGCTTACTTCAGAGCCCAGGTGCAAGTCGGACAAAATGACTGTATCGGCAAAAATCATGGCGGGGAACTCACTGCCAGACGGGTTAGAGATGACCATGCAGCTTTCTCCAGAAAGTTGATTGTGCGCACGGGAGATCCACCGCCGCTGATTCGCCGCTCTTTACGCTGTAAGATCTCTTCCAGAAATTCGGGGATTTCATGCAGCGCATTGTTCTTGTAGGTGCCTGCATTGGCGCGTAGTTCTGCGAAAGTCGCAGGCTCAAGCAACTTCTCCACTCCCTGGTTGATCTCCCGGAAGCTCTTGAGCACGATACCCATCTTCTTTTCCGTGACCCACTGGGCGTTGTAACGTTCCTGTGGCAGAGTGGCGGAGTTGCATTCAACAATTACCGGCAGGTGAAACTGCAAGGCTTCGCTGATGCTGCCCGGTCCCGGCTTGCCGATGAAGAAGTCTGACAACGCCATGTAGTAGTCGACATCTTGGGTGAATCCTTCGGCGAAGAGCGGGAAGCGCGTGCGCTGACTCTTGACCGAATTCAGCAGCTTCTGATTCTTGCCGCAGATCAAAATGAGTTGCAACTTCGCGCTGCTTGACTCGATCCGTTTCACAATCTCGAGCATGGTCTTCGAACCGTGGCCGCCGAAAAGCACAATCCCGGTCGGGAGATCCGGATCAAGCCCCAGGCGCTTTCGTTCTGCGATGCGGTCCACTGAAACTTTCTCGTAGAACTTCTGCTTCATGATCATGCCGGAGGCGAGGAACACATGGTCGCGGTCATGACCATGCTCGAACGCCTGTTGCGCAGCTCGCTCCGTGCCGCAAATCAGGTATTGCGATTCGCGCTCAATCCAGAAGTGCGGTGGGTAATCGGCGAGATCGGTAAGTAAAGTGACGAACGCAGAAGATGGAATGCTTTTCTGGATGCTCTCCACCAGGGCGCGATTGAAGTGCGGAATGACCGAGAGCACGAGATCGGCCGGATGCTCTTTCCAATATTTCGTCAGCATCTTGACGGTAGGCCGGTGATACATACTAACGACGCCCTGCAATATCGGGAGTAGCTGGGGGGTGAGCCGGGTCCAGCCTTTGCGCAGAATCAGGTTGTAGCCGTCTTGAATGCGGATGCCGCTGATTTTCTTGAGGAGATCGAGCTGATCAAGCAGCTCTTGAAGATTAAGAAGGTGGACCTGCCATGGCCGTTGCTGCGTTTCCAGCACGCCCTTGAGCGCTTCAGCGGCACTGCGATGGCCGCCTCCCGCGTCGAAGAAGACGATTGTGAGTTTGCGGTCCATAAACCTGCCTTCCGATTGCTCGCAGTCTTCGCGGTTGAAGCAAACTATCGCCTACTAAACCTTCGCAGGATGGTGCTTACAACATAATGAATGCAGGGTGAATTTTTGATGAATTCGCCGGTTACTCTTAAGGAACGGGACTTCATCGTTTATTCACGCGGCTTTAACCCTGTTTTGAAAGTCTTCCGGTTACGCTCGTTCCGACCAAAGGAGGCTTTCCCTGTGATGTCTCGCACGCTCTTATCAATCGCCTTGACTGTAGCCGTATTCGCCGGATTCTCTCACGCCCAGCCCGACCGTGACCATCGGGTTAAACATGTCTTGCTGATCAGTGTTGATGGGATGCACGCTCTCGATGTGGCCAATTACGTGCAAAGTCACCCGGGTTCCGCACTGGCAGAGTTGTCGCACCACGGACTTACCTACAGCAACGCCCGCACACCGGCAAATTCAGACTCGTTTCCCGGACTCCTGGCATTAGTAACCGGTGGTTCGCCGATCACGACCGGGTTGTTCTACGACGTCAGTTACGATCGCACGATTTTCGATCCAACCAACACGACTTGTTCGGGCACTCCCGGCAACCTGATGGTTTTTGATGAAAGCATCGATCTCTACAATGCCCAGACGGTTTCGCTCAATGTCATCGATCCCACAAAGCTCCCGCGCGCGCTGGTGAATGGGAACTGCGTGCCTCTGTTTCCTCACAGTGCGCTGCGGACCAACACCATTTTTGAAGTAGTTAAGGCAGCGCACGGTCACACCGCCTGGGCCGACAAGCATCCGGCCTACGATTTGGTTAACGGACCTTCGGGTAGCGGAGTGGATGACCTGTTTACGCCTGAAATTACCAACAACAATGGCTTCGATGCAACTGTCAGCGTGGTGTGCACAGTGCAGAATGATTTCTTGAAGGTGCAGGCCATCCTCAATGAAATTCATGGCCTGAATCACGATGGAACGGCCCACGCGGGAGTACCGGAAGTTTTCGGTATGAACTTTCAAGCGGTAAGCGTCGGGCAGAAGCTGGCTAAAGACAACTCCGACGGCAGTTGCACCAGCGATACTGGCGCCCTCAATGGCCAGCCCGGCGGGTATCTTGATGGCGCAGGCACGCCAACCGCAGTGCTCGAGTATGGTCTGGACAAGACCGACCAGGCGCTGGGAATGATGATTCAGGCGCTCAGAGATCAAGGCATTTATGATTCGACTCTATTTATCGTAAGCGCCAAGCACGGGCAGTCACCGATCAATCCGGCGAAAGTGAATAAACCGGGGCATTTTGCGGATCTCGTCGCAACTTTGCCTGATGCGAACACCGATCCTGCGGGAATTGCGATTGCCGGAGCGGGCAGTTGTAGCACCGGCTCCTGCGGACTGGTGATGGACGATGATGTGGCGCTGATCTGGCTGCAGGGCCAGAACGCAACCCGCGACCAGGTTGGCGCTTATCTGAATACAAACGCCAATGCGTTGTTCATCGACGAAGTTATGGCGGGTAATGAGCTGAGGTTGAAATTCAATAATCCCGCAATCGATAGCCGCACGCCCGATGTGATTGTGCAGCCGGTTTACGGAACCATCTACACGACATCAAAAAAGAAAAACGCCGAGCACGGTGGATTTAGTTTCGGAGACACCAACGTCGGGCTCATAGTATCCAATCCAAACCTCCAGGCCGCCGAGGTCAAGACTCCGGTGGCTAGCTCACAGGTTGCGCCAACGATCCTGAGTGCGTTAGGGCTCGATCCTGAGTCGCTGAAGTCGGTGCAAATTGAAAAAACCGAAGTGCTACCAGGACTTCCGTTCAAGTCCTCGCAGCGGGAGCACTGAGTGCGGTTGCGAAAAGAAAGCCCCGGCTCTCCCGCCGGGGCTTTTCCATTCGTTCATGTTCAGGAGCGCGGTCAAGCGCCGCCGCTCAAATTCTCGCGCACACCGATTTCACTTCGGTGTAGTTGTTCAGAACTTCGTGGCCCATCTCCCGTCCCCAGCCAGATTGCTTGTATCCGCCGAAGGGCAGGGCAGCGTCGAAGATGTTGTAGCAGTTGATCCACACTGTTCCTGCGCGCAACAGCTCAGCCGTGCGGTGGGCTTTGCCGATGTCCTTGGTCCAGACGCCGGCCGCGAGTCCATAGACATTGTCGTTAGCGCGAGTGACGAACTCTTCCGGATCTGTGAACGGTAGCGCGGCCACCACCGGTCCGAAGATTTCTTCCTGCACCACTTTCATGTCATCTTTTGTGTTAACGAGTACGGTGGGTTCGACAAAGTAGCCTTTGTCGCCCGCTTTGTGTCCGCCGGCAAGTGCCTTGGCGCCTTGGGAGAATCCCGAGTCCAGGAACCCGCAGACTCGCGCCAACTGCTCTTCCGAAACCAGCGGACCCATTTCGGTCGAAGCATCCAGTCCCGGACCGATTTTGATTTTCTTCGCAGCTTCCGCCACGCCCTCGACCACTTGGTCGAACACCGATTGCTCAACGTATAGCCGAGATCCCGCGCAGCAGCATTGCCCATGATTAAAGAAAATAGCGCTGGCTGCGCCCGGAATTGCCGTCTTGAGGTCGGCATCTTTGTAAATTACGTTCGGTGATTTGCCGCCGAGTTCGAGCGACACTTTCTTCAGATTCCCGGTCGCCGCGTGCACGATCAGTTTGCCCACTTCGGTTGATCCCGTGAATGCGATCTTGTCGACATCGTTGTGGGCAGCGAGAGCAGCGCCTGCGGTCTCGCCGTAGCCCGGAACAATATTGACGACGCCTTCGGGGAATCCGGCTTCCATGATCAGCTCGCCTAATTTCAGCGCGGAGAGCGGTGTCTGCTCTGCCGGCTTCAGAACGACGGTGCATCCAGTGGCGAGCACCGGGCCGAGTTTCCATGCAGCCATTAGCAATGGGAAGTTCCACGGAATGATTTGTCCGACAACGCCAACCGGCTCACGCAGCGTATAGGCCAGGTACCTCGCCTTCGGCGTGTAAGGGACCGACAGAGGAATGGTGTTGCCTTCGAGCTTGGTCGCCCATCCCGCCATGTAGCGGAATAGTTCAGCCGCAAGCGGAACGTCGGCGGCACGCGCGACGGTCAGTGGCTTGCCATTATCGAGCGATTCGAGATAAGCGAACTCCTCTACGTGCTCATCAATCAGATCGCCCAGCTTCCAGATCAGCCG
>Ga0070716_100000470_pt1 | contig 16686 bp, 10 predicted proteins | sample LARL112metaG_FD_71395 | JGI IMG/M metagenome (GOLD analysis project Ga0070716, IMG submission 71395) | Corn, switchgrass and miscanthus rhizosphere microbial communities from Kellogg Biological Station, Michigan, USA - LAR L11-2 metaG | ecosystem: Host-associated > Plants > Roots > Rhizosphere... | reverse complement strand
CTTGGGAATCGCCATTCCGCCCAGTGCTTCGAGTAGGTTCGATCCCTGAAGCACCAGCGGAGAATGTTGCCGCAACCGCCACCCAGGTTCAACCGGTCCACGTGCCTAAGGGCGTCATGCAAGGGTTAGCATTGCACAAAGTTCCACCCGTATACCCGGAAATCGCCAGGCAGAGCCACGTCGAAGGTACTGTCCTATTGAGTGCCTTAATCGGAAAAGACGGTCACGTAATTGAATTAAAGCCAATCTCGGGACCGGCAGAACTGATTCCTGCAAGCATCGTTGCCGTGAAGCAATGGGAATACTGCCCTTACATGTCTTCTGGCCAACCCGTCGAGGTGCCGACTGAGATTCAGGTGAACTCTACGCTGTCACACTGAGTGCTCCGATAGAGCAGCCTCCTTACGACGTTAATTCCCAAAGACAAATCCCTTCACCTCCGCTAGAATGCTTCCTTCGTGCGCCGCACCCTTATAGCCTGGTCGATTCGCCTCAGCGGTCTCTGATCCGCGCACACTGCGCACTTCTCCGCCTTCATTTTTCTATCGTTCCACGACCGCTCGCAGCTGCTCCGGAACCAGCTAAGAGCTAAAGGCTAAAAGCTAATGTCTACCAAATACGACGTCATCGTGATCGGCGGGGGGCACAACGGCCTCGTCAATGCCGCCTACCTTGGCAAGGCCGGCAAGAAAGTTCTTGTGCTCGAGCGCCGCCACGTGCTCGGCGGCGCCGCTGTCACTGAAGAGGTCTACCCGGGCTTCAAGTTCTCGGTCTGCTCCTATGTGGTCTCGCTGCTGCGCCCGGAAATCATCCGCGACCTCGATCTCCCGCGCCATGGCCTCGAAATCCTCCCGCTCGACGGCACCTTCACACCCATGCCCAGCGGCGATTATCTCTGGCGCGTTAACGATCACGGCCGCACCCATCGCGAAATCGCGCGCCACTCCAAGGCCGACGCCGAGGCCTACGACGAGTTCGGCAAAGCCATGCAGGCCATGTGCCGATTCGTGAAGCCCATCCTCGGCATGGTCCCGCCCGACCCGGCCACGCTGAATCCGCGCGAACTGATGAAGCTGCTCTTCATCGGCCGCCGCTTCCAGGACCTCTCCAGCGGCGACAAGTACAACCAGGTTCAGCTCATGACCATGAGCGCCATCGACTTCCTCGACCAGTGGTTCGAGACCGACGTGCTCAAGGCCACCATGTCCGCGTCGGGCATAATCGGAACGTTCCTCGGCGTGCGCTCGCCCGGCACCGCCTACGTTCTGCTCCATCACTACATGGGAGAAATCGACGGCGCCTTCCGCGCCTGGGGATTCGCCCGCGGCGGCACCGGCGCGATCTCGAACGCAATTGCCGATGCAGCCCGCGAAGCGGGAGTCGAAATTCGCACGCAAGCTCCGACCGCAAGGATCATCATTAAGGAAGGCAAAGCGAAGGGCGTCGTGCTCGCCAACGGTGACGAGATTTATGCCGACATCGTTTCCTCCAGCGTCGACCCGAAGCACACCTTCATCGACTTCATCGAGCCCGGCAACATTGCCGACGACTTCCTCGACGAAATCCGCCGCTACAAGTATCGCGGCTCTTCCGGCAAAGTGAACCTCGCGCTCGACGGCCTGCCCAACTTCAAGTGCATGCCCGGCGAAGGCGCCCATCTGCGCGGAGCGATGTCGTTCTCGCCCAGCGTCGAGTACATGGAGCGTGCCTACGACGACGCCAAGTACGGACACTTCTCCCGCCGTCCCTACATCGACACTGTAATTCCATCACTGACTGATCCCTCCGTCGCGCCTCCAGGCAAGCACGTGATGTCCTGCTTCGTGCAGTACGCACCCTACAAGCTCGCGCCCGGCCTGCACTGGGACACGGAGAAAGAAAAGTTCGGCGACACGGTCATCGACACCATCGCCGAATACGCACCCAACATCCGCGACATCATCCTGCACCGTCAGGTCGTCACTCCGCTCGACCTCGAACGCGAGTTCGGCCTTACCGAAGGCAACATTTTCCAGGGCGAACTTTCGCTTGAGCAGCTGTTCTTCCTGCGCCCGGTCGCCGGATGGGCGCAATTCCGCACGCCGATCAAGAACCTCTACATGTGCGGATCGGCGACGCACCCCGGCGGCGGCATCATGGGCGCGCCCGGACGCCTCTCCGCTCTCGAGATTCTCAAAGACGTCAAGGGGGCTGCGTAATGGCCGACAAGCGCGACGTCGTCATCATCGGGGGTGGTCACAACGGGCTCGTCACCGCGTTCTACCTGGCGAAAGCCGGATTCAAGCCGCTCGTTCTCGAACGCCGCGTGCAAGCCGGAGGCGCCGCCATTACGGAAGAATTCCATCCCGGATTCCGCTGCTCCACGCTCGCGCACGCCGCCGGACCGATCCGTCCCGACATCGTCCGCGACATGCAACTGGAGCAACACGGCCTCAAGCTGATCACCCCCGAAACCAGCGTGGTCTCGCTCACGCCCGACGGCCGCGCCCTCACGCTCTTCAACGACGCACAAAAGTCAGCGAAAGAAATTTCCGCCTTCTCGCAAAAAGACGCCGCCAAGTATCCCGAACTGCAGGAATCGTTGCGGAAGATGGGCGCCGTGATTGCCGACGCGCTCAAGATGACGCCGCCCGACATCGACAGCCCCAGCCGCACCGACCTCTGGGGCATGCTGCAAACCGGCCGCGCCCTCCGCAAACTGGGCAAGAAAGATCTCTACCGCCTGCTGCGTTGGGGACCGATGGCCGTCGCCGACCTGGTCGCCGAATACTTCGAGACCGATCTGCTGCGCGGCACCATCGCCGCCCGCGGCATCTTCGGAACCTTCCTCGGACCGTGGTCGGCAGGCAGCGCGCTCGTGCTTCTGATTCGCGGCGCAGGCGACGCGCACCCGGCAGGCTCCGCCAACTTTGCCGCAGGTGGAATCGGCGCAATCACGCAGGCGATGACGTCGGCCGCAAAAGCTGCGGGCGCCGAGATTCGCACCAACGCCGAAGTCGCGGAGATCCGCGTGAAAGATGGCGTCGCGGTATCCGTCGTTCTCAAATCCGGCGACGATATTCCCGCGAAAGCAATTATCTCCAACGCCGACCCGAAGCGCACCCTGCTCCATTTAGTAGACCCGACGCATCTGAACCCGGGCTTCGCCGAGAAGCTTCAGCACTACCGCATGATGGGAACGGTGGCAAAAGTCAACCTCGCCCTCGACGGCCTCCCCAACTTCACCGCCATCAAGAACGGCAATTCCACGGCGCTGCAAGGCCGCATCCAGATCAGCCACGGCATCGACTACCTTGAGCGCGCTTTCGACGAATCGAAGTACGGCGACTTCTCCAAGCAGCCCTACCTCGAAGTCACGATCCCCTCGCTCACCGATCCGAGTTTGGCACCAAGCGGCAAGCACGTGATGTCGATCTACATGCAATACGCGCCTTATAAGTTGAAAGGCGACTGGAACGCGCAACGCGGCGCGCTCGGCGACACGGTGGTCGGCGCGCTCGCGCAGTACGCGCCCAATCTGCCTTCGCTCGTACTCGAGGGCCAGATCATCACGCCCAAAGATATGGAAGATACGTACGGCCTGACGTCGGGCCAGATCTTCCACGGCGAGTTGGCGCTCGACCAGTTCTTCACCATGCGCCCATTGTTAGACTGGGCGCGCTACCGCACGCCGATCACAAATCTGTATCTCTGCGGAAGCGGAACGCATCCAGGCGCAGGATTGACAGGCGGCTCGGGCGCGAACGCCGCGCGTGAGATTCTGAAAGAATTGAAGAAATGACGGACCAAAGCCAACAGGAGCGCGCCCTGAAGACGACCGCGAGGGAGCAGGGGCGACGAAGGCAACCTTTTTTAGTTCGTATCAGGGCACGCTAATCCAATTGACAGGGTATCTAATCGGACCCGTCGTCTTCGGAGTGCTTCTTTCGAGTCCACGGTTCTCCGACTCGATCCCGCTTTGCATACCAGCCCAGCGGAAGATCAGCCAGTTCAGTGAGACTTGGATCGCGGTCGATCGGGTGGTGAAAACAAGAGATTACGGGACCACCTCCATCGGACATACTGTCACCCAAAAACTGCCACGCACCGTCTTCAGCGTCGTGTGAGACGTATGTGACTCGTTCGGTCCCGCCGTTGACCGTCTCGGACAAGAAGACCCTCACGTGCGGATCGTCTGGGAACTTCCAATTGAATAGGCTGCTTTTCGGATCAGCTGAAGCCCAAAAATCACTCTCGGCTCTCGTCATAGGAGTGTCCGACTGCATGAGAGGCTGCTCAAACGACTTGTCAAATCTATTGTCCTCCGGGAACCGATTCTGCAGATCGGGATAGACAGCCTGAAGTACAGGGAAGTCATCGCCGTCGTAGTACCAGAGCGCCCATCCCATCAGGTGCTCGACCCACTTTCGGTTAACAGGATGGAACTCACAATCCACCTGCCCGATCAGATCACGGTGTCGTCCCGTAGTGAGGAAAACCCCTGCTCGCAGCAATTTCGCAGCTTCGTTTAACGCGAAGTGTGCGGTCTCCGGCAACAGGCCGACAGTGATAATTTCGGGTTCTCCGCTGGTATCGAAGATGCCCACGGTGTACGACCAGCCGAGTCCGTAATTCGTCCGCTTAACGCTGACAACAGAACAGCCAAACTCCTCAACATGACTAATCGTGCGCTCGTCGTTCTCGGACAACTCACTAGCCCTGAACTTCCGAGTTCGTGCAGTTTGGAATTTGGTCGTACCGGGAGGCATATCAGGCAGCAAGGCTATCATGTTCAGACTACCCAGCCTGCACCCCCCGCGACACTTTGGACTCCCCCGTGCTCTATCCCCTACCAGAGCTTTAGAGCGCCGAGGGCCTCCGAGAGAACGGATCCCGGCGTTGGGGTGAGTATAGTGGGGCTTTACGGCGCAGATTCGCTGCCTTTCCACCGCACTGAAGCCGCGCTTGCTCCCCGAATCGTGCCATCCGAAGTCGTTGCCTCAGGCCGTCCCTCGCGGCTTTCGACGCCAAGAACTTTACCAAGATGTGAAAACCCTTTCACAACCAGCCGCGGTGTAAACGCCTGTTGCACTCCGCCAGCGCTGAGGTATACCTTACGAACCATTTCCGGCGGATCACGAATGAAATACTTCACTTCTCCCATTCGCCACTACGCGCGGCTTGCTGTCTGCACCAGCAGCTTACTGTTTTGCACGCAGCAAATGTGCGCCTCAGATGCCGCGGGACCTCACACATCTAAAACTGCCGAAGAGGCCTCGATTTCCGTGACCTCGACAACGCAGCCTTCGATCGCTCCTGAACTGCAGACCGAAAAGCCCGGCAAGTACGACATCAACCGCATCGGCCAGCGGGATGTCGGCCACGGCGTGAATATCTACTCCATGCAGAAAGAGCGCGCCCTTGGCGAGTCGATGGCATCGACCATCGATCGCGGCACGAAATTTGTCGCCGACTTTGAGATCAACGACTACATCAGCCGGCTCGGCCAGAAAATCGCCCGCAATTCCGACGCGCAGGTGATGCTTACCACGAAGGTGATCGATTCACCCGACCTCAGAATTTTTTCCCTGCCCGGCGGCATCCTTTATGTCGACAAGGGATTGATCATGGCGGTCGACAGCGAATCGGAACTCGCCGGCCTGATGGCTCACGAAATTGCGCACGTTGCAGCTCGCCATACGACTCGCCTCGTCAGCCGGAAGTATGCGTGGAACCTGCTCTCGATTCCGATCACTTACCTCAGCGGTCCCGCCGCCATCGCCACCCGGCAGATCGCTCCTCTTACGCTGAAGAAGTTCAGCCGCGACGCAGAATTTGAAGCCGACCTGCTCGGCCTCGAATATCAGTACGCCGCCGGCTACGATCCGCAGACCTTTATTGACGCTCTGGAAAAATTGCAGGCTCGAGACGCCCAGATGCGCGCTCGTATCAACAAGGCTCTGCCGGTTGCGGCTAAGGTGCCGCTCCATAACAAGTTTACGAACGCCTTCTCCAACTACCCGCCCACTGAGGAACGCATCCAGAAGGCGCAGTCCGAGATTGCCCAGCTTCTCCCCACGCGCAACGACTACATCCTCGACACCAGCGAGTTCCAGGAAGTGAAAGCCAAGCTGGCTTGGGGCGACCGGCCCATCCTGCGCCGGCGCCGCGAGGGAGACGGCCCGACCAACGGTCCGGTACTCCACCGGCAGACGCAACCGTACGATCTTGCAGGCACTTCCGACACTATTACCAAAGACCGATTGTCCTCTGTCTTCAGTTACTTGCCCGCTATTCCGTACTGAATTCCACTATAGGCAGCACTTTGACTTCAGCATCAGGCGCACTCTCGGGTACGCCTGTTTCTTTGCTAACGCTGAGTCCCTCGACCGGAGAGGAGTGCAATTTCAGTGTTTAGGAGTTCAGTAGATGCGTAACTTTATTGGGTTGGCACTGTTGGTGAGCTTGGTTTCCCTGGCGGCGTTCGCGCAAGAAGGTGGCAATACGCCCAAGGCGGAAATCTTTGGCGGCTATCAGTACACCCGCTTCGACGGCGGCGTGAACGCGAATGGCTGGAATACGTCCCTGACCGGCAATCTGAACAATTGGTTCGGCATTGCTGCTGATTTCAGCGGTGCATACAAGACCCAGAACGGCGTGAGCTTCAACAACTACACCTACACCTTCGGGCCGGTGATTTCTTATCGGCACAACGAAACGTTCACTCCGTTCGCACACTTCCTGGCCGGTGGCAACCACGCCTCCGCTTCCATCAGCGGTGTGGGTTCTGGATCGGATAACGGCTTCGCCATGATGTTCGGTGGCGGCCTCGACGTGAAGGCTTCGCAGCACCTTGCGTTGCGAGCCGTCCAATTTGACTGGCTCTCGCTGCATTCCAACGGCGCCAGCGACAACAACAACATGCGGATCTCCACGGGCATTCTCTTCCGCTACTAGCACCTCAGAAGTTGGCAGTGCGCAGGGCGACCAAGGTCGCCCTGGTTTTTTTGTTCCGCGGAAAAAGTCGCTCTAAGCGCATTCATTCAGCGATTCGCGACCGACCTAAGCTTTCTTGGCTACGCGACTGCGCACTGAAGCTCGCTTGGGCGCCGTCGTCAGATCGCGGCGCATGATCGGACGAGGCGGTGTGTGACAACCAACGACTCTGAAGCCCGCCCGGGCGAACGTTGAGGCATAACCGGTCCATGAAGAACTGCCAGTCAAGTCTGCATCGAGAGGATAAGCTTCCAGAGCCGGTGCACCTGCACGTTTTGCAGCTTTCAACGCGCCTGCGATGAGCGCGGACGTAACGCCCTGCCTGCGATAGCCCTTGCGAATGTAGAAGCAGGAGATCGACCACACCGGCACATAGTCCACTCGCCGCAGCCGCCAGGTGCGATCCAGCCAGGGCAACGCATCACGGGGAGTGAGTTGGCACCAGCCCACCGCCATATCCCCTTGGAAGGCGAGCAAGCCCGGAGATGGCCCCTTCTTCACGATATCGTGGAACTCCGCTTTGTTCTTCGCGCGCGGTCTTTTGCAATACGCTTTGCCTATCCGCCAATACATGCACCAGCAGCCGTTGCAGGCACCGTTCTCGCCGAACAGGTCCTCGAGCGCTGGCCACAACTCGGGAGTGAGAGGAAGAACTTTAAGCTTCACCGGTGCGCGATTCATCTTTCGAACACTTCCCGCTCGAGGCTATTTCCCAGCGTTCTGAGCAGCGGATCCGCTTCCTTCGCATTCCCGCGGAGCGGCAAGCTCGCACGAAATCATCGCGGCTCCCCCGATTTCTCCGGAAGTAAGTTCCACTTTGTGGCCACGATGTTCCAACACCTTTACCGTTTCTTCCGGAACATCTCGATTCACTTGCAAGCTACCCAACTTCGGCCCCTCCGGACCAAACGAGCTGATATGGTGCGCGGTTGCGAAGCGAGGAGTCGACACAGCCGTGGCTGCGTGCATGCCAAATTCAATGGAATCGAGGATGAGCTGCAGGCCGGCCTGGTCCTGCAAATCCCCTCCCGCAACGCTAATGGCAACCACCGGCTTCCCCGCTTTCAGCACCAGGGCTGGACTCAAGGTAATTCTCGGCCGCTTGCCAGGGGCAATGCAATTCGGATGTCCAGGCCAAGTGTTAAGACTGATCAATCGGCTGCCATGAATGATGCCGGTATTCCCAGCTGGACCGGCCGTGCTGCCCAGTCCGCTGGGCGTAGCGGCCACCATATTTCCCCAACGGTCCACCACGGTAAGCGTAGTGGTTCCCCCCTGGGTTGGGAAAGACCGCAATCCTTTCTTGACCGCTTTCATTTGATAAGGATCGCCGGGACGAAGTTCGAGTGATGCTTGATGCGGATCAATCAGCGGCCGCCGGATTTTTGTGTACTCCTCAGAGAGCAGCCCTTTGATCGGTACTTCCACAAATCGTGGATCGGCATAGTACTCATCTCGATCCGCCATGGCCAGCTTCATCACTTCAATAACGGTGTGGATGTAGTCCGGCGAGAGCAGCCCCATTTTCTTGAGATCAAATCCTTCCAGCAAGCGGAGCCCTTCCAACAAGAAAGGGCCCTGCGTCCAGGGGCCGCACTTCAATACTTGATATCCGCGGTAATCCAGGGAAACCGGATCTTCGATATAGGTCCGGTGGGCCGCCAGATCCTGTTTTCGCAGAAACCCTCCCTGCGATATGTACCAGGCTTCCAACTCGTCCGCGATGTCGCCACGATAAAACCTGTCAGCCACCGCTTGCAGCCGGACCTCGCGGTTTCCCTTAGTTTTTTGTTCCGCTTCGACCAGCTTGCGCAGCGTGCGGGCTAGATCCGCCTGCCAGTTTTTGCCCGTCTCAATTCTGCTTCCATCCGAGGTATCGATGTACCAGGTTGGGCCTCCAGCATCGAGCAGGGCCAAGGTCGGTTTAACCGCTTCTTCAAACGAGATGGTCCCATACTGCTTGAGCAACGTGACACACAGATCCACCGCCGCCGGCACGGCCGCGGTCCGGATGTCGCTGCCAGGCATTCCATTCTTGAGGTACCACGCAGTCGCTTGCGGATCGAGCGGAGCAGCTCCTTGCGCCCAAAGCGCATGGGCTTTCTGCTGATGGGCATCGTAGAGAATGACCGAGGCCTCTCCGCCTATGGTGAAAGAACCAATTTTCGTCACGCTCAAGGCGAGCAGGGCTGCCGTCGCTGCGTCTGCGGCGTTTCCGCCTTTTTCCAGCACTTGCGTCCCAATCTCCGCTGCCCTCTTCTCTCCGGCGACGACGACCCCATTCTTTCCTGAAGCGACCGAGGCGGATCGTGCCGCTTGCAAGTTGCTCGTCGCACAAAGGAACAGTCCTCCTGCCAGCAATAGAGTAGTTGCGACCTTCCGCAAATGAATCCCCAAAGAAAGACGCATGCCATTCTCCTTGATATTTTTTGCTGCGATTGATGATGGCATTTCCTTTCGGCAATGCAATCTTTTTCGAAGTGTTCCAGTTGTGGTAGTTGCGGCTTACGATGCGAATAACACTCCGGCCTGGCCAAGTTCCCGGCCGATCGGACATGGCTGAATCTTGTCAGACTCAGCCGCCCGTTCGGCGTAGAATCCTCGTGCCCTTAGCCACAGAGCGAGATCTTTGAAACGAGGTGCCGCATGAAGGGAACAATGATGCAGTTTCCCCTCACCCTAAGACCGCTCCTGGAGCGGGCGGCAACACTCTTCCCAAAAGTCGAAGTCGTCTCCAGCCGCCCTGACAACTCGATACACCGTTCTTCGTACGGAGAAGTGTCCCGGCGTGCACGATCCCTTGCGGCAGTTCTGCAGACGGCGGGTCTACAGCGTGGAGATCGAGTCGCCAGCCTGATGTGGAACCATCACGCTCACCTCGAAGCTTACTTCGGCGTTCCCTGCGCAGGCGGCGTGCTGCACACCCTGAATCTTCGCCTCCATCCGGACGAACTCGCGTACATCATCAATCATGCTCAAGACCGATTCTTGATCGTGGATGATGTGCTACTGCACATTTTTGAAGACGTCAAAAGGAAAGTGAACTTTGAGCGCGTCTTCGTGGTCCCGTTCAGCGGGAAAACCGTGCCCGCAGGTCTCGAAAATTACGAAACCCTGCTGGCTGAAAATCGCAATAGCCCCGTCTTCCCGGATCTCGACGAAAACGACGCCGCTGCCATGTGCTACACCTCGGGCACGACGGGGAAACCGAAAGGGGTCGTATATTCCCACCGCGCGATCGCTCTGCATTCTTATTCCATCTCGCTGCCCGACAATTTCTCACTCTCCCGATTCGATTGCATCCTGCCCGCTATGTCGATGTTTCATGCCAATGCCTGGGGTCTGCCCCACGCCGCCGTCATGAATGGCAGCAAGTTGGTGTTACCCGGTCCCAATCTCCAGCCAGAAAAATTATTGGATCTCTTGTCCGCGGAGCGCGTGACGCTGACCGGAGGTGTGCCCACCGTCTGGCTGAGTGTCATCGACATTTTGGAGCGCCAACCCGATCGTTGGAAACTCTTGGCCGGGCTTCGCGTCGTCGTCGCAGGCTCAGCCGCTCCGGAAAGCTTGTTCCGGCGCTTCGAGAAATTCGGAGTGCGAGTGATTCAGCCCTGGGGTATGACCGAGACCACTCCCATTGCCACTGTGTGCACGCTCAAGCCCGGCATGGAGGACTGGTCGGAGGACCAAAAATTTGAGCTTCGCGCCAAGCAAGGGCTGGCATCTCCGTTTATCGAAATCCGGGCCACGGCAGATGACGGCGAAATCCCATGGGACGGCAAAACGCCGGGCGAACTGGAAATCCGCGGTCCTTTCATTGCCGCCAGCTACCACAACTTACCCGACGAATTGAACCGCTGGACAAACGACGGCTGGTTTCGCACCGGCGACGTTGTGACCATCGACGCTGAGGGCTACGTAAAGATCACGGACCGTACCAAGGATCTGATCAAATCGGGTGGCGAATGGATCAGTTCCGTCGACGTGGAGAATGCTATCGTCGCCCACCCGGCCGTGCAGGAGGCAGCGGTGATCGCGGCTCCGCACCCCAAGTGGCAAGAAAGGCCGCTCGCGGCAGTCGTGCTGAAGGAGGGCTGCCACGTCACCTCCGAAGAACTGCGCTCTTTTCTAGCCTGCAAGTTCGCTAAATGGCAATTGCCCGATGAGTTCATCTTCGTAGCCAGCTTGCCGCACACCTCGACGGGCAAGCTGTTGAAGTCCGCTTTGCGGAAGCAGTTTCAGGACTGGGCCTGGTCTACAAAAGCGGCGGCGGATTGAATTCCAGCGGGGTGAAGCCACCGTCAGTCCCACGATGGTTTTAGCTGTTCGCCCGCGCCCTCGACATATCATTGCTCTTTATTGGAGGGTAGCAGAGCGATGCTTGTATCAATTGCGCATACTTCTCCCGTTCACGGAACAACTCGTGGGGAAGTAATCATCGAGGCTGTACACCATCCTTAGATTTCACTATACAATCGGCCCGTCCCAGGCTCGAGTCAAGGAAGTGCTATGTCAAGTGTCCTCTCTATGCGATTGTGGTTGTCAGCCTGTCTTATAGTTTCGGTGAGCGCATCAGTATGTGCGATGGCTCAAACAGGGGACGACTCCAAGAAGAATCCTTCCCAGGAAGCGTTCGTTTTTGATCGCATTTACGACCTGGTCCGCTACGAAGACGACGGCACGGGGACCCGGGAAACTACCGCCGTCATTCGCGTGCAAAGCCAGGCAGGTGTTCAGGCTTTAGGACAGCTCGTACTCGGATACTCATCAGCGACAGAGAATTTGGAGGTCGATTACGTAAGGGTTCGCAAGCCCAACGGACAGGTGATCGAAACACAGGTTGCGAACGCACAGGATTTTGCTCCCGACGTGCTGCGCCAGGCGCCTACTTATAGTGATTACCGTGAGCGGCATGTCTCAGTAGCAAACTTGCAGGCGGGCGACACCCTCGAGTACCACACCGTGACGCATATCACGACGCCTCTGGCGCCGCGTGAGTTTTGGTATGAGCATTCGTTCCTGAAAGACGTAGCAGTTCATGAAGAGAAACTTGAAATCAACGTTCCGAAGGGCCGTGATGTAAAGCTCAAAAGCCCAGATCGAAAATACGAGACTAGCGATTCGGGGGATCGCAGGATCTACACGTGGACGATTCGAGATTCTTATCCTGACAGAAAACATCAGGACGATGAAGAAGACAGCGAGCCAGACTATACGCCTGAAGTCCAGCTCTCAACCTTCGTCGATTGGCAGCACGTCGCGCAATGGTATGCCAAGCTGCAAGGCGAACGCGTGGTTGTGGACGAGAGCGTTCGCAACAAAGCAGCAGAACTGACGCGCGGGGCGACCACACCTCAGGAGAAGACCCGGCGGCTCTACGACTACGTAGCGCGGAATGTCCGCTATGTGAGCCTTTCGTTTGGTGTGGGACGGCTTCAACCCCATGCCGCCTCGCAAGTCCTGCAAAACGGCTTTGGTGATTGCAAGGACAAACACACGCTGCTGCAAGCACTGCTGCGCGCGGAAGGAATTCAGAGCTATCCCGTGCTCATTAGCAGCTACCGGGCTCTGGATCCCGATATCCCTTCGCCTGCCCAATTCAATCACGAGATCACAGCGGTCGAACTGGGAAGCGACTTGACTTGGCTTGACACAACCGCCGAAGTCGCTCCCTATGGGATGATTTTGTATCAACTCCGGAACAAGCAGGCGCTCCTGGCTGCCGACGGGAAATTGGGAGACGTGCACCGGACTCCGCCGAATTCGCCTGTGAAGAACGAGCTCTCGATCAAGCTGGATGGCAAGTTTACGCAGACCGGCGCGTTTGATTCAGCAGTTGAGATCACGGCCCAGGGCGATAGCGACGTACCTCTGCGGGCAGCATTCCGCAATCTTTCCCAGGCAGAGTGGACCGATGTCCTGAAGCGCATTTCCAGCATGTGGGGATTGGAGGGAGACGTCTCGGACGTCCATCTGGATTCCGTCGAGGACACGAGCAAGCCGTTTCATCTTGTCTATCACTACCACAAGGACAATTACTTCACCGTTCCGAATTCCGGAGTGAGTTTTCGCATCCTGCCTCCCATGCGAGTGCACCATGTGCCGCCATTGGATCGGAAGAAACCGATGAAACCGCTCAATGTAGGGCCAACGGTGGAGGAGCTATATCATGCACGCATTCAGTTCCCCTCGAACTACACGATTCAAGTGGTGCCCAGAGCCCAGATGAGCCGTGATTATGGCACCTACTCCGTCTCTTACGATCTAACCAAAAATGTCCTGGAAGCGGAGAAGAAACTCATTCTGAAGGTGAACGAGTTGCCCGCTTCGCGACGCAGCGATTACGAGTCCTTTGAAAATACCACGGGCAACGAAGTACAGCAGGTTTTGACCGCCACGATCAGGCCGGCCTCCGCCACCGCGATGGCGGAAGCTGCGAAAGTGACTGGCACGCCAGAAGAGTTGCGCAAGGCCGGCATTTCAGCAATGCAGCGGCAGGATTTCAGCGCCGCAACGGACTTATTGAAGCGTTCTCTCGACGCCGATCCAAATCAGAAAGGCGCTTGGGGTGATCTTGGACGAACGTATGCTTCCCTCGGTCAGCACGATGAGGCGATTCGTGCCTTCCGAAAGCAGATTGAGGTTGATGCTTTCGACAAAAGCGCCAATCAGGATCTTGCCCGAGAACTACAGCAAACGGGTAAGTTCGACGAAGCTGTCGCTGCCTATCGGCGGCAACTTGAGGTCACGCCATTCAACAAGTTGACTCAGAAGAATCTCGGATTGCTCCTAGCCGAGCGTAATCAGGATAGGGAGGCGATTAAAGAATTGGAAGCCGCCGATTCTTTACCGCCGGATGATCCGGAAGTGAAGATAGCTCTTGCAAGACTTTATGCGAAAGCGGGAGAGACGACCAAGTCGGAAGCCCTGGTCAAGAGCGTAACCGGATCTTCATCAGGCACCGGAGCTGACGTCTATGCTTCCGTCCTGCGCGACGACATCGATCCGAACCAGGCCTGGCAAGAGGCACGCAAGACACTCGACGATATTGGGGACCAGTTCGACTCTGGTGAGTTTGATCATCCGGGACCATCCGCATATCACGCCATGGACCTCGTTGCACTCGCCTGGGCTCGCACTGGCTGGGCGAAGTTCTTGCAAGGAGACTACCTGGAGGCCTTGGGATTTTTGCAGTCCTCTTGGCTGCTTAGCCAATCGGGTACGGTCCAAAACCGCGTGGCGCGCGTTCTGGAGAAGGAAGGGCAGACACAAGGCGTCCGCCACGCGCTTGCTCTTGCCTTCGCGGCGGGAGGCGCGGACGCTGCTCAATCGCGGGAGCGATTGGCGAAGCTGGCCGGTCCGGATTCAGACAAGCTCATCGCGGATGCCACCGCAGAATTGGTAAAAATGCGAACGATCAAGCTTGCTGGAGCACCCTCCTCGGGGGCCGCCCAGTTCGCGCTTATCTTCGAAGCATCGAGCAAACCACAACGAGTGGAATGGCTGGACGGCGCCCCCGAGATGCGCAAGCTCGCCGACCTACTCCGCGACAAGGAATACCCCGTGAGATTCCCGGAGATCTCATCGGTGAAGATCGTGCGCAAAGCTAGTGTGACGTGTGAGACCTCAGGATGTACGCTCGTCCTGCAGCCTCTCGAAGGGTTGCAAGACGATGGGCACAGTGCAAACAGCGCAAGTACGAAATGAGTTATCCCACGCTATCAGGACACGGGATTCTGCAGGTTGATCTCTAGCACATATTCTTGGAGATGCTCTCCAGTTCGCTCACAAATTGACAGCCAATTTACCGACCCGCTACACTTTCCCCCCGCCGGGGAAATCTCAGAAGCCTGGCGAATGTAAGGAGTGGAGGTAGCGAGCAATGAACAACATTGTCCTGGTCCATGGCGGCTTTGTGGACGGCTCCGGCTGGGAGGGCGTCTACAGGAGCCTGAAAAAGAAGGGCTACAACGTCAGCATCGTCCAGAATCCTACCCTGTCTTTGGCGGACGACGTGGCGGTTACCAAGCGCGTCCTTTCATCGCAGAACGAGCCCGCAATTCTAGTCGGCCACTCGTATGGAGGAGCAGTCATTACCGAAGCCGGTAACGATCCTAAGGTCTCAGGGCTCGTATACATCACCGCTTTTGCCCCGGACAAGGGCGAGTCCGTGGCCACGCTTATCAAGGATCCGCCGCCCGGCGCACCTGTGCCGCCGATACTTCCCCCGCAAGACGGCTATCTGTTCCTCGACCGGGAGAAGTTCCGCGCTTCCTTCGCAGCCGATGTGGACGCAGAAAAAGCCGCTTTCATGGCTGACTCTCAAGTCCCGTGGGGCGTGGAGGCTCTCAGTGGCAAGATCAGTGAACCTGCGTGGAAGACTAAGCCGAGTTGGTACCTGGTCGCCACTGAAGACAAGATGATCCCACCTGATGCTCAGCGCTTCATGTCCCAGCGGGCGGGTTCTACAGTCGTTGAGGCCAAGGGCAGCCATGCCATCTACGTGTCGCAGCCCGACGCTGTCGCGGCCGTTATCGAACAAGCTGCCAAGAGCGTGCAGACCTCTGCTGCCGCTTAGTGATCCGGGGGAATCGGCGCTTCCTGCCACTGGTGTTTGTCACGGGGTGAAGTCTGCCCCGAACGTTGCGGGAGTCCGCGTTGATCTGCGGTTTACACGACAATAAGTGCAATGGAGATTCATGCCAACAGATTGGTCGCCACTTCCCCAAAACGCCCACGCTCGTTGACGGGATAGTGTGTGGCGCATGTCGCGATGTACACACCCCCACTTTGCCGAGCGTGAAGTCATCAATGTTTATGCGGCCTGGAACGCTATGACATGCGTCGAAGGCGCGTCATTACTGGGGATGCGCGATATGAGTATGGCAGCGCCCGACTTGCGGCCCGATTCTCCTCACTCAAATTCCCAGAAGCTGACTTGTCAGGACAAAGCTTGAGATTCATGCGTTTGAAACATATGCGTGCGCGTGATAACCTCCGGCCGCTGCGGTGGAGGAAAGTTTTGTCGTCGCGACTTCAAGTCGTCCGCCACCTGCCGCTCGCACTCATAATCTCCCTCGCTCTGACATTTCTGCCAACGCGATCATTCGCGCAGGGTTGAATGCCGATACGCTTCGACCTGCCCGGTCTGGGCAGGAACATCGGTCCTCTCAAAGCCCACGAATGGCAGGTCGATGTGGCCTACCGGTACCTATACACAGACCAGTTCTATGTCGGTTCGGAGATCAATGACAGCGCCGGTCCTTTTGGCAAAGGTCCGTCTATAAAGATTCATTCCTGGGAGCTGACGGTTAATTACGGTGTCACCAGTCGGCTCAGCCTGGCGCTAAGGTTCCCCTTCTCGGCGGGCTCAGCAACACGCTTGTTTTCCGACAATAATCTTCACACCACCGCAGCCACGGGGTTGGGTGACATTAGCGCGATCGGAACAGTATGGCTTTGGAATCCCGCGAAACACACCAAGGGGAATCTTGCGCTCGGATTCGGGGTGAAAACCCCGAGTGGAGATAACGCGGTCATCGACAGATTCTTTCCTGCTAGCGGCCCTCCGACCCGGGCACCCGTGGACCAGTCAATCCAGCTAGGCGATGGGGGATGGGGAGTGATCCTTCAGACCCAGGCGTATCGGGCGATCTCCTCCAGAACGTCGGGATATGTGAATGCCTCGTACCTCCTGAGTGCAAAGGAGAA